>FRDC01000574.1_pt1 | contig 54765 bp, 44 predicted proteins | sample 1106171 | NCBI WGS metagenome assembly FRDC01 (sample SAMEA3930566, study PRJEB13176) | freshwater metagenome | biome: Drinking water system; feature: drinking water; material: water | place: Singapore | collected 2014-12-20 | reverse complement strand
ATCGGCTGCCTCGAAAACGTTTTTCAACGGCCTGTTAAGGTACCGGCCTGCGCGTTTCCTGAAACCATACGCGGTATTGCGCCATGCGGGCGCGTTGTTCCGCCGGTGCCTGACGGCGGCAAGTCGCATATTCTTCGGTATCCGGTTGCGCGCCCCAGCGTATTTCGGCGCAATCATTGGGATTATAGGCGATCTCGAATCCGGGTTTGCGCGCCAGCACCTCAGCGATCGTCAATTCCCATTCGCTGCCGTCCGAACGGATATAGCGGATGCTGCGTTCCTGGATACGCTTGGCGTGATGCTGCTCGATCATGGTCTTGGCTTGTTCCGGGCTTTGGCCGTTCAGCACGAATAATTCCGGATGATGCGAGATTTTTTCCGGAAGACCGTTCAACACATTGATCGCAATGATCAAACGCATATCTCGCGATGGCGTGGAATAATCCTCCCAAGGTCCGATCGTTTGGAAAATTGCTGCGCCGCTGGGCATCGCGATTGTGCTGCGCGGATTCTTACGGAAATACGTTTCACCGTTTTGCACCGAATTGACGCGGGTTTCCACTTGTTCGACCAGTGCCGCCAGCATGGCTTCGTACGCTTGCAATGGATCCAATCCGCGCGGATTGATCAACTGCGTTAGCCGGGCATAGAAATCATCGGGGGTGAGATAATCCTGTTCCAGCGAATAGGGCATAAAATCCGTATGCTCGCTCAATTCCTGATTCGACAACATGCGTCCCGCGCCCGATGCGGATAACACGACCGGACGGAATGCTTTAAAGCCGGGACCGGCATTTGCCGTGTTGGCAAACAACATTGTGCCTTCCCATACGCGCTTGCGTGCTACGGAGTTATCGGGCTGAGCGTCGACTGCCAGCAACATGCCGGGACGGCCGATTGTTTGTGGCACCCACTCTGCTACTACCAGAATATGGCCGTAGGGATCGGCATACACGGTACCCGGCCATAACGTCTCGCGGCTGAGGGGAATCGGGTACCAATCGGTATTATCTGCGGCAAGACCGGTTCGCACCGAACCGGAATGTACGGTGTCCGCCAGTTGCCGGTAGCGCTTGCGGAAATTGGTTTGTGATTGTATGCCCCGAGTAAACTCGCTGACGATGGTAGGCGTGCCGCAACTCGGCGGCGCTTTGGCCGAGCCGCGCCCGCACGCTCGAAAGGCCATCGGCAGGCCGATTTTCCAGGCGAAATAAGCGCGCAACGTGTAGGGCAAATCCGCGCAATCCGGTGTCAATGGCAAATTGCTATCTTCGTTAAATCCCAGATAATTATGCAGAAAATTGCGCTCATTATTGCGCAATACCGGTTCCAGCGAATTGAAACTGAGATTTTCCTCGGGCGGTGCGCCGAACAATTCCTCGATCCAGGCAGAGTAAAAGGCTTCGGTGGCCAGATTCCACGTTCCCGGTTTTTCCTGAATGGCTGATTTTCCAATGACTATCGAAAGACATCCTGCTTGTTGCTGATTCCGGTTTGCGATGATTCGATAGGGTCCGTCATCAAGGTTTTCCAAGTTTGCGATCAAACTCCAGGGCGGTCCGCCGCGCTGACGAGTTGATAGCGCTATTGGCTGATCCTGTGCGTCCATCAGAATCAGCTCCGATAACGGACTGTCAGTTGACACAGCCATGATTTTGACCGGTTGTCCGGCCTGAGGTGACAACGGCGAAATCCAGATATGTGCCGTACCGGTTTGTTCGCATGCGATATCGTTGGCCGACACTATTGGTATTTGAAGACACGCCCAGAGACAGACGGTCCAACTAATCAATCGCAGAAAATTCATGGATGACCTCGGTATATTGGTTGCCCGGAAACCCTTAATGCACTGATGAAGCGCATTGTACTTCGTATGCGCAATTGCTATTCGGCGGGTGATTGCATTGATTAAATGCGAAAACTATCATGTCAGTTGCAATGCTTGGTGCAAGCACTCAGTATAATAGCGAATATCTATCTGATTTATGGAATTTTACTATGCAGATGCATTCGATTAATCCGGCCACGGGCCAAATCATGCAATCCTTTCCGTTATGGCGGGCTGACCAAATCGATACTACATTGGCTCAAATGGAGTCGGCGCAAGCTGGCTGGGCAACGATCGATTTCGAGCAGCGCGCGCGGTGCATGCGGAATTTAGCGCAGGTATTCCGCCAGAACAGTGAAACCTATGCGCTTATGATTACCGAAGAAATGGGTAAACTGCTCAAAGAAGCGCGTGCGGAAATTGAAAAATGCGCGATCGGTTGCGAACATTACGCCGAGCATGCGGCAACATACTTAAAGGACGAAATTATCGTCTCCGATGCCAGCCGTAGCGTAGTTGTTTATCAACCGCTCGGTGTCATTTTGTGCATCATGCCGTGGAATTTTCCATTTTGGCAATTAATCCGCGCCGCCGCACCGGCGCTGATGGCGGGCAATGCGGTGGCGCTGAAACACGCATCGAATGTGCCGCGCTGTGCATTGGCGCTGGAACGAGCATTTCAGCAAGCCGGTTTTCCGGAAAATATCTTCCGCACGTTCATGATCAGTGCTGAACAAGCCGAACGTGTGATCGCCGATCGCCGATCGCCGCATTGCTGCCGTGACGTTGACGGGCAGTAGCGCCGCTGGGCGTAAAGTCGCGGCGCTTGCCGGGCAGCATCTAAAAAAATGTGTGCTGGAATTGGGTGGATCGGATCCTTTTATCGTGCTGGACGACGCCGATATCGAGTGGACGGCGCAGCAGGCGCTGATCGCCCGGCTTCAGAATATGGGGCAAAGCTGCGTTGCCGCGAAGCGCTTTATATTGCAGGACACTATCGCCGATGCGTTTGTGGAGCGGCTACGAACGCTTATCAACCAGTTGCAGAGCGGCGATCCAAAGAATGCCGAGACCACTATTGCACCCATGGCGCGTATGGATTTACGTTCCGACTTGCATGCGCAAGTAGAGCGAAGCCAGGCACTGGGTGCGCAACTGGTAACTGGCGGTTTTCCTATTGGCACACAGGGTGCCTATTACGCACCGGCGATTTTGGATCACGTGAAGCCAGGCATGCCGGCATTTGACGAAGAACTATTCGGCCCCGTAGCTGCCATCGTGCGCGTCAAAAATGCCAAAGAAGCGATTCAATTCGCCAATCGGTCCCATTTCGGTTTGGGAGGCAGTGTGTGGACACGCGATCCGTCTCACGGTGAAGCACTCGCTCGGCAAATTCATGCTGGTTGTACTTTTGTCAATGGCATCGTCAAAAGCGATCCGCGTTTGCCGTTTGGTGGCGTCAAAGATTCCGGTTTTGGCAGAGAACTGGGTTATCACGGCATTCGCGAGTTTGTAAATATTAAAACCGTGTGGGTTAGGTAGGGTTTGAAAGGGTCGTTGTTGAAGCAATACCGCCTCAGTCCGCTCGCTCGGGTTTGCATTACGGTATTGATAAAAGTAACACCAGCTTTATCTGCCATGCAGCGACAAGAAAAAAGCCACAGAGAAATCAATCTCTGCGGCTCTTAAAATTTGCTTCTGCTATTTTTTAATTACACTGCTCTACGGCGGCGTGCTGAGAAACCGATCAAACCGAGGCCAGCGAGTAACATGGCATAGGTTTCTGGCTCTGGAACAGCCATGACGTATTCATAACCAAAAGTAACTGAGTGACCATTTGGAATGGCGCCCAATTCATACGCCAAATTGATCGAGTTGTCTGCGAAACCATAGTTACCGATTCCTTGTGCTGCTGCTAGCATAAAAGCAGGATCAACCGGGCTGCAGCAAGAAAATGGATCAATATAAGGAGCTACTGTGAACGCAGCTGCGCTGGTTGTGTTATGCAGGGTTACTGACCAACCATCTAAGCTCGTCGCTCTAACGGCGGAACTATTTCCTAATGCCAGGATTTCATTGGTCGTGCCAAATCCGAGACCGACTGGAATACCTTGATCCGGGTCAAAGCCAACACCCCATTGCACGCCGGTTGCATTCGCGCCGGTGTTGTTGGTCAATTGAATTTGAACTGCGACGTGACCATCCGCAGGGATGGTAACTGTTTCAACCAAGCCCCATCCGCCGCCACCGCCCAGATTGGTAACAATCGATATGCTGCCGCCTACGCCAAAAGCTGTAGTTGCTAATGGATTGTTACCAAGAACTTGGTCAGCCACTGCAACGGATGCGCCATTGGCATTGAGCGACCAGTTGGATGCGAATGTGCCGTGATTAACAAACTCTCTTCCGTTGAAGCTTAAACCGGTAGGGCCACCTGAGTGAAAATAGCCTGCATCATCAATCGTAGCAGAAGTGGTGCCAAATCCGTTGATTGTGATAGGTGCCGCTTGTGCTGCAGAAACAAAAGAACCGCATAAAGCAATCGCTACAACTTGCGCGAGACAATTTTTTTTCAATTCGAACTTCATAATATAAACTCCCTAAATTTTATCGTTGCACTATTAAAACGTTGATAGAAACCAGCTAAAAATCAAACTACACATTAACCAATTAAACTTTGTGTTTTTGTTTACATGCAATTAGTTTAATAATTACATTGGGTTCCATTATAGGTTCGTATATTTTTAAGTACATAGAACACATTTCCTTTTTTCTTAGTACATGCATACCGTAATTGTCCTACTGCGATATCTACTGGTTAGTGTTATTTTGGTTTCGCCGTGAATCCTAAGAAAACTGATTAACTCACTGAGCAAGATTATTTGCGAAGCGGATGGGGAATAAGAAACTAGATATATCAAAAGGATAAGTGAATTTTTTAGCGCCATCCAACGCAGCAAATCGCTTGCGCGGGCGATAATCAGTGTTGCCTTAAAAATAATCTGCGATCTACTGCTTATCAAGCTTTCGATACTGAATCGCTTCCGCAATATGTTGATTAGTGATTTTCTTAACTCCAGCTAGATCCGCAATGGTCCGTGCGACTTTCAAAATGCGGTGATACGCGCGCGCTGACAGGTTCAAACGGCTGATGGCTTGTGTTAACAGATTTTCACTGGCGCTATCGAGTGCGCAGTGCTGATCGATTTCTTTCACGCCCAAGCGGCTATTCGTTTTTCCTTGTCGATCAAGTTGTAATTGATAGGCCTTTTCTACACGCTGGCGGATCGTACTGCTTTTCTCACCGGCCGCTTGTTGTTTCATCAATTCCTGCTGTGGCACTGCGGGTACTTCGATTTGCATGTCGATGCGGTCGAGTAACGGGCCGGAGATGCGTCCGCGGTAGCGGGCGATTTGGTCGGGGGTGCAGTGGCATTTGCCGGAGGGATGACCTAAATAGCCGCAAGGGCATAGTTGCGTTGCCTTTTTGCAATATGCCCGGATTTCTCTTAAGTCATTCATTCCTAAGTCTTATGATTTTGACCCAAAAACCCTTGGTGATCATGTATTAAAACGCAGGCTTTTTCTCAAACTTTCTCAACCCCAATTAGCAAAGCTATTAGGAGTTGCTGCCGAAACAATTCTGAACTGGGAATTAAATTATCGAAAGCCGGGTATCAATCACATTGGAAAGTTAATTCAGTTTCTTGGTTATGATCCTGAATCACCAAGTTCGAATTCGATAGCCGATTTGTTGCTTGCCAAACGCCGAGAACTAGGCTGGTCGCAAAAAGTTGCTGCTCGGAATCTTGGTGTTGATCCTTGTACTTGGTCAAGCTGGGAGTGTGGCGGCACGATTAGGATTCATAAACACAGGAAACTAGTTGCTGCTTTTCTTGATTTACCAGGCGCAGTGTTTTTAGTAGAACGAAAAAATAGGAAAAAGCTCAGCTAACATGCAATATTAGTGTGATGTTATTATTGAAAAAATTTGCTATAAACTGTAGATTTCATGTGATTAAGAAATTTTTACTATAAATTTCACCATTCTAATTAGGAAGATAAAAATGGGGCGCAACATTATTCTCTGTTCGGATGGAACGTGTAATGCATTTGGAGGAAAACACTCCAATGTAGCTAAACTACTTCAGTTAATTAAACTGAATGCGCCAGAAAAACAAATTGTAATTTACGATCAAGGCATTGGCACGAAGAAAAGTGAATTTGAAAGAATTAAAGAGTGGAAAGATAAGTTGCTGCATACTGGAGAGGTCCATAACGATGCATTTTATTTGCTTCAGCCACCTGATTACGGGCATTTCTTTCCAATTTCGACATGCAAGCGTATTCGTGCAATAGCTTTTGGAGATGGTTTAGATGTCAACGTTAAGCAACTTTATACAAAATTGGCTGAGATATACGAAACTGGAGATAAGCTGTTTTTCTTTGGATTTAGCCGGGGTGCTTTTACAGTTAGAGCATTAGCTGGATTGTTGTGGCGTTATGGATTGCCAGATAAATGCCAAGCTGATAAGTTGTTTAACGAAGGTTGGAAGCTATTTCGTGATGAATTTCCAGATGAAAAGGGAGAAAATCGCAATAAAGCGTTAGAGTTTCGTAATAATTATGATACTCGTGACTGCCATGTTGAATTTCTTGGCTTGTGGGATACCGTTAAGTCATATGGTGGGATATGCCCCGTGATGCTACCGCATTTACGCCACAATCCCTCAGTTAGCTGTGTTCGTCATGCTCTTGCCCTTGATGAAGAGCGCGGTTGGTTTGACGTAACCCAGTGGGGATGGCTTGATAGCGATCGAGAAGATACCTGTAAAAAGGCAGCGGTAACTCGGTTAGACCCAGCTGATCGGAATATTATTTCATCGCATCAAGATGTAGAAGAGGTATGGTTCGCTGGCACACACTCAGATATTGGGGGCGATAACAATAATCGCGATACTTCAGATATAGCGTTACGCTGGATGCTTGGAGAAGCAAGAGATAAAGGTTTATTGCTTGATAGAACAGGTGAATGCTTCCTTTCTTTACCTGTTTCCAGAGAGCGCCCAGTTGTTCAATCATCACGCTCATTTGGGTGGAAGATAATAGATTCGATACCGCGACGAACTATTGATAATAGCGGGGAATGGCCAGAGTTGATTCGAACTCGAGGCGCTGCTAAACGATTACAAAAACTCACACAAACTCGTGACAATAAAATACTAGTACATGAAAGTGTCCCTATTTGTCGCCGCCCACCGCTCTCACATGTATCTCAAACTAAGCGATTACCGATAAAAGAGTGAGCTATTATCAAGCTGAAATTGCCGTGGAAGATTTAGAAAGAAAATAGATGTGTTTCACTCTCTTGTATTAGGTATTGTCTTCGACTCAATCCAATTTCGAAGGTTATATGCCATTTTCTTGGCTTTCTGCTTTGCCCCTTGACGAATTATCCAAGTAATTACTACAGATCCTAAATCAGCATAGGATTCATAAATCAGAAGTTTTTTTTCAGAACTTTGAGTTTCTCTGATTTGCCAGCTACCTTGAATATCTCTCAGATCACCAGAAACTTGGTTCCAAGTCAAGTGGTACCCTGGTTTTACGTAATTCCTCTGTAAAACATAATGTAACTTCATAAGGACTACGTCTGCCCAGAATTCGACTTGTGCGCCATTGCTATCGGTACTGATTACCTTCATTTCATCTATATCATGGAAAAATTTTTTAAAATTTACATAGTCTGTTAAGGCTGTCCAGATATCTTCTCGTGATGCTTCTACGATGAATACTGCGCGAACGCCTGGAGTACCCTGATCATTCTCTATTTCTTCAATTATGACTTCGCCTGCATTTAGGACATTCCAGTCAAAATTTATATTTTCTGAGATAGCATTAGATAAGCAGCACCAAAAAAATATGATCCCAATTGATGTATTCGTCAGGATAGAGTGCATATTGGATTCCTTACTGTGCTAAGCCTTTTATTAATTCTAAAGCATGCTGCAAGTTAAAATTATTTTTTGCCAAATCCCCTACTAATGGAATGAATAACAGTAGATTATTAAGTTCAAACTTGCGCCGAGTCTTTACATCTATAGGCCAAGTGGTGAGATTCTCGATTGCCCAATATCGTTTTGTCATTTCTTCTATCTGAGCGAGCTGAATTTTCTTTTTCTCTTCATTTTCTTCTGCATTTAACTGTTGTTGCAAATCACGAATATGATTACTCATCGCATCAGCTTCTTTGATCCATTTATTTTTCTGATCGAGCATTACGTTGTGATAGATCAGCATGGGTATGACAAAGGACAAGATTTCTATTAGGAGAGCGCCCGCGAGCAGGAATAAATATGAATCTCCCCAATGATGGTAATCACGGGGCCAAAAAGGAAAAAGAAACCACCAAATTGCCAGAAAAATTGCAGGAATGGCAACTATCATTGCTTGATGAAAAAGATAATCACCAAGAGGTTTAAGGCCTCCGACGCCATCTAAATGAAAAGGATCAATGTTAATTTTTACGGAACCGTTAACGTGTAGTCCACCTAACAAACCGTAACAAACCATCTGACCAATATAAGATCCTCCAATGTAAGCTCCGAGTGTCTCAGCAATTCCCAAAAACACTCTTGGCCATTTAAAACTTTCTTCTAATGAAATAATAAAAGCAAATGCCATGAATAAACATGCAACAAAGCCAAGAAATCGTGCCCAAATTTCTGCTTTTTTGTGCAATTGCTTAAAAAAATCTTCTCGCGTAAGTTGATTTTTAAAAATGAGAATTTTTCTATCGATAAGCCTTGATAAAGCTTTCTCAATTTTATCGGGGATACCGGCGACTAAATAAAGCCCAATAATGAATGCAACTACACCTGACAGTAGCAATAAATCCCATTGACCGAATGAGAAGCGAAAAGCGTAATACTGATAAATCAGGTATAACGCAAAAAATAGCCACAATAATTTGATGGTGAGTTTTCGACAAGTGCATCCACAAATTGGAATGAAACCAAAGCCATATTCTTTATCTTGAACCATGATGTGTCCTAAATAGATAATTTAATTGTCTAGCTAAGATTATTTATTTAGCGTCTGAGCAAACATAAAAATCAACAACACCTTATCAATTCCAAGCTGGGCGTATTCCGGTGAAGTTCATAACAACCAAAATATCATCAACCTTTCCATCCTTTAGTTGTTGCAAAATCTGGGATGCAGTTGGGTTAACTGTTATCGGAGTATCCGAAATAATAAATTGCCATTGAATATTCGAATTCGATAGGGTAGGTAAGTTATCGATAACACCATTATTATCAACTTTATGCCAACTTGCTCCAGCAGCATGACGACTGCTAGCGATACCGCCGATCGAAGGAATCGATCCCCCTGCACGGGTGGATTGATCAGGTAATGTAATGGATAGCTTTGCTTGAAATGTGCAGGCAGATCCGTCTGTAGCGCGAGCAGACAAGGCTATCTCCTTAATTTGAAGCTCAGTGAGTCCAGGTGGAAAGTTGCGTCTGGAAACAGGAATTGCGAATGAAGCACTCTCACTATTAGGATTGCTTAGATCATACCAAATATCAGGAAAATCTCGTCGAATACTAAAAGCCCGGTCTCCACTAAATTGTCGAGGAAGCTGCTTCATAACCCGATCTCGTAACTCTGGACTGAATTGAGCTGTATAGTCAATTGATATCACGACATCCATTAATGAATCAAAGTCAAAGGGATTACCGGCGGGGGGTAACTCAAGGAACCAAGTCGTGTCGACCCCCGTTCCTTCAAAGGGATAAAGCAATTCGCTTTGCTGATCCAATTCAAAGACACCTGTAGCGCTGATTGGCGAAGTTAACGCAACTAATTGCGGGTCTTGGCGAATGACCACAGTCGGGTAGCCAAAATCCGCAGTTACTACACGGGAAAATCCACCATTGGCAAGCGTCGCACGGATACCTAAATTTGGTGGAATCAAAGCTGCCACAGAGATACGCACCTTCTTGATCAGGCGCATATAATGCCCTGGAAAACCTTCATCAAACCATTGCATCGGCATTGCAAATGTGAGTGAGCCGGTACGGCGAAATGTTTCAAACTCGATGGGCATCAAATTTGCGAGTGAAAAACTCTGGGTAAGATTCAATAAGCGACGTTCTGAACTAAAAGCACGCTCATCGAGTAAATAGATATCCTGCAACAAACGAGCAGAGCCGGTAATACCTCTGGGGTTAATAGCTTTATCGTTTTCGCTATCCGATGTTGCTGCAGCAGCACTGGATGCTGCCACTTGCCAATAATCCGTTTTAATTAATCCAACAGCAGATTCCTGCCGTTCAAACGCCCATTGCAGTTCAGCTTGTTTTGCCGCTGCAGTTGCCAATCGTAAAAATACAGCGTAAACCTGCGAAAGTTCGCCTATCAGCCATTGATAAAACTTTACACTGGTAGGTTTTTCGTTGTGAAAAGCCAACATTTGCTGTGCTTGATTAAGTTGGGTGGTTGCAATCGTTGATTCTTGTTCAGCTATCAAGACACGATCATTTGCCTGATCAATCTGAGCGTTACCAATCAAAATATCCTGATCAGCCAAGTCACGCTGTAGTTGCCATTCCTGTTGACGGCGTTCTTGGGAGGCGCGGATGCTACTTAGTTGATTTTTAGTTTCATTTGCAATTATAAAGCCTTGCGCTGCGCTCCTAGCGGTTACAGCAGTCCCTATAGCACCTGCTATGGCGGCTTTTGCTCCAAAAGATTGGAAAAGATCAATTAATCCTGCAGCCGTTTGGGCTGCCTGAGATGCAGTAACGACGGCGTCAGCAACATTGCTGACTTGCCGCCATGTATCAATCTTTTCAATAGACTCAATTTGTAAACGCTCATTCTCAGTAATGCCAGCTGACAACCATTCTTGGTAACGATCCAATTGAATTTGAGATCGGGTCTTTTGTAATTCAGCTGATATTTTGCTATTCAGTGCTTCCCGAACATATAATTTTCGCAGTTCTACTGTCTGCTTAGCGATTTCAACACCAAAACCACCCCCCATTAATTTTTCTGCTTCACTATCACCTCGTTCGATCGCTGAAAGATACTGTGATTCTAGTTGTTGTGCTTGTGAAATAAGCTGCTTGGCACGATCCAGTAATACCCGAGACCGATAGGGAGTTGGTCTGACTAGGTTTGATAGCACTCCATTCCCTGCATTGCGAGCCAAGTCTGAGATCATTGGGGTACCTAAAAAACTTAGACCCCGCCTCAGTTTTCTCAGTGCAGATTCGGTATGCGAACGATATGAAGCAAGAACAGGGCTTGGTAAATAACTTTGATCAGGGCCAGCAGGTTGTATATCCATTAGCTCGTCAAAATTCAGAATATCGTTGGCTTCCAGATACAACGCTAGCGCCTTGGTCCGGCCATCTTGTGTACCGGATGCAAATGCATCATCTGCCAAAGTCAAGGTACAGCGGAGTATTTGAAACAGGGTAAAGCGTGTGTATGGATTGCTGCTGCCACCCTTGTCCGCCTGAACATGGGGATCTTCAAGTTCAGCGGCCCAGCTTTCATTGTTAAAATGCACAATGGAAGGTGAATTTATTGATTCATCTTTTAGACGTTCTACTTTACGTCTATCATTGAAATGGAGCGAAGCATCATAAACTACTCTAAACCAATCTAGTGCCTCGATATGCATCCCGGCTCGTTGAAAGCTTAGACCCATAGCAATTGGCATAAAATATTCTTTTTCGTCAGGATCAGAAATTTTCTTTTGCTCATCCGCATAAAAAGAAGAACCAGAATCTTTTTTGAGCTTTGGTTCAGAAGCTGGTTGCAACGTTCGAAGTACATCTAGAAATATTCTGAATTCTTTCGAATTACCTTTCGAGTTACTAAATCTCATCTCGGGATAAAGTACATTTTCAGGATATAAATAATTCAGAACGGCTGCCCGCCAGCGACTGTAGCTATCGATCCATGACCATTGTTTATTAGCCAATTCGAGTTTATCAGTTCGAATCATCCATCGATGCGCAGGATGATTTTCTTCGAACCAGCGGTTGCTTACTCCATTGATCAGATATTGGAGACTCGATATCGCTTGCTCAATAGGAGTAATAAGTACTTGCCCACTAGATCCGAAATCGACAAACCATCGTTCAGTGAGATCGTCTAGGAATGATTGAGCAAGGGGCAAATCAGAAATTCCCAGTAATCTATCGCGGAGCATAGGCAAAGTCACCCGATGGGTCTCAGTAATTGCGTAATCACGGGCATTCTGGGTCGCTTGCCAAGCATTTAATCTGAAGTTGAGGCGAGATTCTAGATTTGCACGCTGCTGAGCATTACCTCTCCATGGCAAGAAATCCCGTTTAAAGAAACCGGGCTTCCAGGCGGCTGGGCTAGATTGAGTAGGCCATAAACGGCTAATAAGTTCTGTTTCCTTTTTTTTCCACTCAGGGTAGCGCTTGCGTACTTTCCAAATCTGGGTCAATAAATGAGCGAGGTCTTGAATTTCTATTCCCGTCATCTGAGCATCTTTAAGAGCAAGGTATTTTGTCAGACTTCGAAACATTGGCAAGTCAAGATTGAATTGGAGTAGTTCTTGTGCAATTGACTCGCCGTTACTTTCTTTTTCTGGCAAAGTCTCCAGCTTAGATAGCTCATCTGATGAAAAGATGTCAGACACACTATCGCGAACATTTCCAGAGGTATGTAGCTGGTTAGATAGCTCATTCCATTTATAAGTTAACTCAGCCTCACGTTGACGAAATAAGGAAATCCATTCAAATTCTTTTTCTGAAATATCTGCAATATCGCTTAGATCGGGATCTAAATCAGGCACGGATCTTGTAGCATCCTCAGTTTGCCAACGAATCAAGATTCTTAGTTGTTGTTTTAACGTCAGTTTGGGGAAAATCGAGGTAATGCTGGAAGCAATTGGGGTAAACGATGTCGGCAAACCAAAAGTATCTGCAAGCCACTGCTCAAAAATTTCTGGATCTTGTTGCGTACGATCGGTAATCAAAAATTCTTCAAGAGAATCAGGCAGGACCCCGAGCTTATCCGCAAGAAGCGTACGCTCTGTAGTACTAAGAGCGTTAAGCCTGCGAAACTCTTCTAATGATGTGCCATGGTTCCGCAATAGTTGTTCATATGCAGAAAGTAAATAATCATGCAGTAATTGCGATCTGCCAAAGTTTAAGAAACGGCTTACTGCAAGTTGCGTTATTGTTTGTGGATCCAATCTAAATCCATAGATACGAACTTCTGCAATCCCGCCCTTAAAGCTGTTGGCATTAGGACTTTTGCCGATATAAAAATTTCCAAATGTCGGAAGCGCCAGAGTTTTGTCTAAACTAAAAATGCTAGAAGAACCTTTTCGATTTTCATTTTTAGTTCTTTTCTTTGGTATTTTCACAGGAACAGGAACAGGAACAGTGCCTGGATCTATTACATTTAAAGAACTTGGAAACACTTCGTTATCCAATCGCCCATTTATCCATATCTGCATCCGGCTCTGGGTCTTTATACATACAATGTGTGTCCAGCGACCAATAGGTATTTCATTTGATGATTGACAACTTACGACTGCTGTAAGATTTGAACCAGCTATGGCAACAAGAATTTTGAAAAGCACCTTGTTTGTGTTTTGGTCTAACCAAATACCACACGCAGTATTTCCACCAACATCATTTCCTTTGTAGACTATTTGCCTCCAGTTACCGCTACTGGACTCTTCAAGATATAGCCATAAAGATACGCTGAAATCACGATTGTTAAGACTTAATTCAAGCGCGGCCGATTTATCATTTTGTCGTACTTCTACTTCAGCATATGAGTTTCCATCTAAAACAAATGCTCCTTCAAGGTCGGTACCCGGTTTTCCGGCCATTTTTCCAATATCTAATCCATGATATATGCCATTCAAACCAAAGCGACTACCAATATCAATTAAGGTTGTTGAGCTGCTGTTTAGTAGCTCTGCAAAATTCCAATATGCAATTAACCCAGCTGAATCTAAAAAATCTGTGGAACTAGGCGTCGAAGACAAGTCGATATCGCGTAGAAGCCGGATTGGGAATAGTAATTCTGATACTAAATACTGTGACTCTGGGTTATTTATGAGTGCTATGTCGCCGAATTTCTGTTTAAAAGCATTCACTAAATCACTGGTGCCAACTGCAATTGGATTATCGTCACTAAGTATCAAAAAATTGCGCACAAACCGTTGTAGTTCGCTTAAATACGAAGAAGGGCTTAGTAATTCATCAATTGATTTAGCTTTAAAATTAGGTGCAACTTCAAATTGCAGCCGCTTGGTAGTTTTATTTCCAGCTTTGTCTGATGCATTCAGAAATAGCTCATGGAATCCTAAGCTAGTGACATTCAGATCAAAATTCCAGGTGTTATCAGCGTTGACTTCAATTGGAATGTTGCTTTGATCCGAATATGAATATGTAAAAGATTCAATACCCCGTTGAATATCTCTAGCAGTACCTCGGCATTTAACCTTTACTGGACTTGCTTTAGAAATCAAAGTTTGAGCCAGATACCTTTGATCTTCCTTTGGTTCGAAAATTACTAATTCAGGTGGATTTAATTCCTTTGTTCTGAATTTTATAGGCGTCTCATGGGTTACTCCGAAGTAATCGGTATCTTTAATGATTAAAGTCAATTCTTCTTTTTGTGCTGCGATTGCAGGAAAAATAAGTGGTTCTGCTGGAACAAAAGGGCTTAATTCAACTACTCCAAGAATTGCTTGAACAGTTGTTTTTTCATTTATTTCGCACTCTGCGGTTATGGTCGTAACAGGTAACCAAGCATCAACCGACAAGGAAATTGCTTGTACTGGAATGCCGATTTCGATTGGTAATGGAATTTCATTATCTGCGGCCACTTGATCGTCGAAGATGACTTGATTAATAGCGCGCTCAGTTGGTTTGACTTGTATTGTTTTACTTGATGATTGGGATGTATGAGCTTCAAACTCTGTTGTATCATGCCATTGTGCATTGGCTACTAATGTTGCTTTACCTGATTTACGAAATTTTATTTTCGCGATCCAATCACTCTCGTTTCTACTTACGTTTACCTTGTGTGCATTGACAGTATATTCAGGTAAGTCTGATTGGGAAATAACAATGGTAATAGTATCCACAACCGCCATTACCTGAGTTACAGCCACAGTAATCACATCCTCTAGACCTTTTCGCGAGTTATCAGTCGATACATTGCTGATTTCGATAATGACTTCTGGAATTTCTGGGCCATTTGGGCCATCTGGGTCGTTTGGTTTTCGATCAGCCGGTGATGTTAATTTTTTAGCCATAGGATTGTCCTCTTTATGAGTATGCAGGTTAAACTTTCACAGCTTCTCCATCACAGGCGGTCTACACGGCCGCTTGGTTCTGAATGTGTCCAGTATCAATCGAATTAAAGCCACTCCATCTCGCTGTTCAAGTGTAGCAAAGGGGTAATCTTCATATAAAAATAAAGTGCCGTTTTGTTTTACATCAAAATAAGCAGTCGGTTTGGCTGCGGTTTGTATTTCTAAAGACATTTTTTGATAGGGCAGAATGGGTATCAGTTGTAAAGGTGCATTAATGCCATCTCCAAAGGGTAACAGTCGAACTGTCACATTTTGAACTCCACTGACATCGATCCACAACGAATAACCAAGAATCTCTAACTCTGCTGAACCACTTCCCCGTAAAAAGCCATCACTTTTTACATCAAATCTGTTTTCGTAAGAAAATATCCCGTTTTTTCCGAGCTTGACCTCGAAATTTGCCGGTTCGCCGGAGCCTTGTTGGAATAAATACAAACCAGGGAGTAGATGAAGTTCTTCACGCTTTATCCATAATTGATCCTGACCAACCATTAAAACACCTTGGGGGAAACGGTTTGCATGGATCATAACTTTCAAGCCAACGATCGTTAAAACAGCGCTCCCTTTTCCCTGCAAGAAATTCTCGGAATCCGAGTCATAAGAGACCGTTCCATTAGGAATTATTCGATATGTGAAATCTGCGGGAGAGCCGGACTGATATTGCGCAAAGTATTCACCCGGTAGTAGCTGGAACGGTTGCTCGTGCATCGTTTCCGTGCTGATAAATTGAAAATCGGGCGTTCCGGCAAGCACAATTAATTTCTTAAATGTCAGGGCTCTGGCATCAATCGTGATGGCCAATCCTGCCAAGATCAGCTCGGGCGTATCTCTACCTTTCAAAAACGTATCGAAATCTGATTTATAGGTGACTGTTCCTGATGGAGTGACATGAAAGCTGAAATCAGCGGGAGGGCCGGACTGGTATTGCACAAAGTATTCACCCGGCAGCAAGTGGAACGGCTGCTCATGCATCGTATCCGTGCTGATAAATTGTGAATCGGGTATTCCGGCAAGCACAATTAATTTTTTAAAAGTAAGGGCTCTAGCATCAATCGTGATGGCCAATCCTGCCAAGATCAGCATGGAAGTATCTCTGCCTTTCAGAAACGTATCGAAATCTGTTTTATAGGTGACTGTTCCAGCCGATGTTACCTGAAAGCGAAAGTCAGCATAGAAACCGGACTGATATTGCACAGAGTATTCACCCGGCAGTAGCTGAAACGGTTGGGCAGACATGACCTCGGTGTTAATAAAATCAGGCGTGATCCCTGGGATAATGAGGTTTTTATAGGAAAGCGATCTGGCGTCGATGTTGATGGGAAAACCATGAAACCGGATCGAATTTCCACTGACCGTTGCATTGTTTGACAAGCACTCCACTGCACCAGCAGCGCTTACTGTAAAATCAATGATGAATTCGCGCTTGGCGTGAAATCGAAACTGATAGCTACCCGGTAAAATATTGATAGATTGGATAATTTCAGCAGAGATGGCGTCATGCACGTTAATCAAATCAAACAAACGCGATTTCCCCGATAATGCGGTCGCATCCAATGTAACAGGAAAGCCTTTGACGATAAGCCGGTTACTGCCACGGCCATCCAGGATGGTTGCGAACGCTTCCGAGTAAGACACCGTTCCATCCGCGAGAACTTCAAATTCAACTGGCGGAACAAGATTACTGGAGAGTGCAACTTGGTAAGTTCCAGCCTCAAAATTGATCGAATTCTTTTGCTCAGTCAACCACCATGAAGAAATAGCATTTGAAACCTTAAAGCGGGTTATGAGTAGTTTTGTGACGTCGATTTCGATTGGGAAAGACATATTCTATTACTTTGGTAGCAAAATAACGGGTTCAGCCTAAATCTTATCCAAAGAACGAAGAATTGGAACTTTAGTAAGATTAAATGGCGTCTTATGAATCGTTCCGGCATCAGTTTCCTCGAATCTCCATCCTTGGGAAGGATTACCATTTTCTTGTTTACCAGCACTAATTACTCCACTAGAGTGAAACCATGTCGTCCCTTCCACACCTATCGATACACCACCGACACGAGAAGTAAGTGCTTCTGCATAAGCCGAGGAATTGCATGTGCACATTAAAATCGATGGAGAAGGAGCGAAACTTGATCGATCATACTCAGCAGCATTACCAAAGAGAGTATTGTCATACAGGGGGCGCGAGGCGCCATGTCCAAAATAGGCATAGGTTTTGATATTTTTGTAGGAATTGATTTTAGAAACCACATCCTTTCCAGCAACCGTAACTAATTCAACTGTTGGTCGATTTTTGAATTCTCCCCATTCATCGCCCTTTTCATCGATACTCACGACAATATCATAAATTCTAGATTGCAAATCTGATAGAGCCTGATTAAGGTCATTCATGGGGGTTCCTGAAACTGACTTCATAGCAGGTGGAACGATTACTACAATGTTGTCGCCTGGTTTTACCCTATCACGAAATCGTTCTTCTGTTTTGCCGCTTAAGTATCTAACTGCAGCATTCGAGAAGTTCTTAGGATTATTATGTACGTTAATATAATCAGTACCAACCACGATAATATGAGTGGCAGGAGATTCATTAGTCTCCGATTTTTTGCTAGAAATTCCTGCATCTTCGCCAGAGAGTCCACTTGGATCGACTAGGCGTATTGGATTGCTGCTTACATACTGAAATGAGTTTAGACCATCCTTTGCTCCTAGTAAATCGCAACTTACCCAACGTGCGTAGAAACCTAAGTAGTAACGTGTTTGATGATAATATAGCCCACTTTCTTCATCTCTTTCCTTTCCCGTGAATCGATACCGCTTTCTCCCAAAGCTGCCAAAACTGGTTTCGCCATAGGGAAAGAATTCCTCGCGGTTCATCCAGTTGCCTTCTCCTGACATAACAATTGCGCTGCTACCGAGGTGGTCACCCAGGTGATACTGAATGGGGTGCTCGGCTGCGCCATCGTCATCAAACGCAGGTCCAACTCGTACAAGCGCAATGCGGCTTTTGTCATCCATGACGTGCAGCGTGCAGTTTTCTCGTTTTTGTGCGCCATTCAGATTCTGCTCGGTGTGGTGTTCAAATGCTGCACCTAGGTAAGTCGTGGTACGGTAATGGTTGCCGGTGACGACCAGTTTTTTTATTCGCTGGCCGCTTGCATCGTAAAGATATAGGGCATAGCTGCTTGGTTTACTGGTATCAATTTGGTTGCGGAATACTTTCAGGCGATTCACATGATCCCATTCGAAGTGGCGTTCGGTATGTTCCTGAACCATGTTGCCGTTCGCATCATAAAAATGACTTTGAGGAACGGTTGAGGCAGCAGCGCTGCCGCTGCTGCGATCCTGGACGTGGGTAAGTCGATTGCTCGGTTGGTTTCCCCAATCGTCAGTGAGGTGATCCGCTATTTCACGGCGCCAGCCATCCGGTGTGTGCCCATCCATGCCAAAATGCCGCGACCAAGTGGTTTCCCAGCCGGTGCTGCCGTTGCGCTGGGTACTTTGGTTGTGCCGCAAGGTCAGCATGTTGCCGGCGGCATCATAGCGGTATTCTTCCCAGTACAGTGCAGTCAGGTGCGGGGCATTGTCTTGATCGGGTGTGCCATGCCGGCCGCTGTTGTAGCCATTCCGCGGTTTATCACTCCAAGAGCGGGGTATCGGGATATCACTGCTCTCACGGCCGGTAGCAGAGATCAGGCGGTACAACGAATCATATTCAAAGCAACGTTGAAGCGCATCACCGGAAACCAGTTTTTCGCGCAATTCTCCTTGGTTATGGATCGCTTCCGGATTTCCAGCTACGCCGCACCCCGAGGTGCGGTCAAGCATGCCCAAAATATTGCCCGCGAGATCATACCAATAGGCGATGTCCTGCAATGGCGCGCCTTGCGGTTGAAAATGCAAGTACTCCGGGGAAGGAGCGGAAGGGAAATCGAACCGGTCGCTACGCAAGCGAGCCAGACGAAATGTCAGCGGGTCATAGGCATAGCGTGTCATGATGCCGTTCCCGTAGGCAATCAATGTGCGTTGCCCTTTGGCGTTATAGGCAATATAGTGCACATACGGTTTTCTCGACCCTTGTCCGGTCGTATCCAAAGGTCCTTCGAGATCAACTTGCTCCAGAACACCGGCCCGGTTGTAAATGGGGCGCAATCGATAGCGTTCACCATTGGCTGCTTCGGGATATTCCGACCATTTAATACGGTTGAGCGCATCAAAACCACTGCGTGTGCGGTAATTTATTGGATCGAGTAAGTTATCCGGCGGATTGGCCCAATCCAGTCGCGGGGCTTGTAGCTTCCATTCTTTGCCGGTTTGCGCACGAAAGCTGGCGAGCATGAAATCATCCGATACGACTTGCCGTGCCGATTCGAGGATATTGCTTTTGAAATCGTAACTGGGAATGGTAACAATACCTGCTTCATCGTGATGGCGCCACAGTTTGCCGAGCAGATTATTTGCGGTGTCATGATCTGCATCACTGGGGTTTGTAATATCGTGATCATAAAATAGCTGCTCGCGCAGCGACATCGGATCATTTTGATCATCACGCGCCCAGAGATGGGTAGGCCGGTTGAGGGTATCGTAAGTATGAAGCGTCAATGCACCCTTGGCATCGCGGCTTTCGATCGGATTTCCGGTTGCATCGAGCACTAGCAACTTGCGACCGGCATCGATGCTTTCCGTGCGCAGCGGATGCTGCGCCAGATCATACTGGTATTCAAAGGCTATGCGCCCGAGTGCATCGCGAATCTGTAGCAAATTTCCTTGGATATCATAGGTAGAGCGCGTGGTATGTTCTTCAATGGGGGGTAATGTACCATCCTCGTAGGGAGATTCCCGGTGACGGGCAACTGCGCGGATGGTGCGCCCGAGTGCATCTGTTTCAATGCTGGCGGGAGTATTCCAATGATGCGTGTAAAACGTATGTGGCTCCTGGTCACCATGCGTGCGACCGGCATTATCATTCGGATCGTAGGTGTAAGCTTCCCAGGGAGTGGGGATAAACTGATTAGTATCCCATGGCGATAAGGGCGGATTATCGAGATCGATTGGTCTGCCGTAAATCACCCGCTGTTCCGAGTCATCGGGATTGACGGTACGGATGACTTGGCCGCGTGGATCATAATACATGGTGGCATGCTGGCCGAGTTGTATTTCCTGCTCGGGCTGGTAAACCCAGCCGGTATCGTAAAACGGTTCGTATTTTTCGATGACTCGCCCTTTGTTATCGTAGCGCTGCCAACCGCTGACAATAACGTTAGTCAGAGCAGGATCGGTATTTCTAATCCCGATGATCGCCTTGTTGCTTGCCACGGTTTGATCAAGCGGTAATATTGCGTTGCCTCCACCGAACACGGAATCTCCAAAGCGGATGTCTTCTCCTTGAGTGCGTGTTTGCAGCAAGCGTCCAAAACCATCCGAATATTCACGGGCTTCAATTGTTTCGCCGGTGTCGTCCGGGTCGCTATCGTAAAATACCCGGCGAATTGCTCGTACAAAAACCGGTTGCGGATCGTTTGGCGTTAACCGTTTCGAATCGTAATATGCACGCAGATCGTATTCCATGACCAGGCTCGGTATTTCGCGATCTCCTGAATTGCGTGGATCTTGCGGTGACGCATCCCGTTTGCCGCGCATCCAAGTCTTGCTCATTAGACCGCTTGGCGAATAGGTAACTTCGGAAACATTGTTGTTAGGATCAATTACCCGTTTCGGTTGAAACACCCGCATATCGTACTCGGCTTGGGTAGTAAAGCCTGTCGGTCCAGTTACCTTAACCGGCAATAATTGATAAGCATCGTAGTCTATGGTTGTTTCATGACCGAACGGATCTCGTTGGGCAAGTGTTAGACCGTGACCTTTACCGGTTGCATTATGGAAATCATACCGCTTGCTGGCAGTTAAGACGAAATACCCTTCTGCATTGCTCTGCGTGGCTTGGCGATAACGATAACCTGCCAATGGCGTGAGCGTTGAAACAAAAGCCGGTAGATATTCATCAGTTGATTGGAAAGCGATATCGGGCTGGAGATAAGGCGGAATGGATTGACCATAGGCTGCTTCAAGATGCGCTTTCGTCATAACCAACGCTTCAGTGCGAACAAGAGCGCCAAATTTTCCAACCTGACCGTTCGGTAGACCCTCGAATGCGCCATAATTCGTTGCGGCATCCTCAGTTCCATCATAAAAATTGAGTGATTCCGCAATCAATCGTAACTCAGAATTTGATTCATTTGTTTTTACGAGCTGCAAAACCGATTTGTTTGGTGTTTGAGTTAATTCAAAGCCGCGCGAACGCGCAACGCGATCGCGTAGATAAAGCTCTGCCCGTTCTGTTGTTGCATATTGCGTGTGGGTCAGGGTGGCTAAAAATCCATCGGCAGGCGTGTCTTGCAATGTGCGCCAACTCCTTGGACAAGCGATGGTCAGTTGACGGGCGGGTTGACCTACGTCGTCGTAACCGGAAATAAAGGTGAGTTGAGTTTGCGGTTCTTCACCTCGTTCCCATTGGGTGGTTCGCTGCGCAATGTTGAAAGGAAAAAAAATGCGTAGCCGTGTCGGTTCGTCTTGTGCTTCTTCTTCGCGTACATCATAGGCGTGCTCAGTGACCGTGTAAGGGCGGTCTTGTAGCGGCGAACCATCGAGTGCATAAACTTCACTGCGTAAAATACTGCCACGTAAACTGCGCTGAGCATCGCGTTGTATTTGCAGTGCATTAGGTGTTTCTGGAAATACGGACAAGAGACTTGGATCGCCATCCCAATACTCCTGTTGATAATCCATTGCATGCCAATGTCCATCGCCGTCAGGATCAATCGGGCCTTGGTGAAACCAAGTGCGCGTTAATATCGGGGGAGCAAAGTTTTCCTGTGCCAAAAGCTGCTGCAAGCTTGCAATATTGCCGGTTAAGGCGCGGCCGGAATAAGCATCAAAAACTTCTGTATCCAATTGCTCGACCATGCCAAATCCACGAAATTCACGTTCTACACCATCCCAATATCCATGGTGATAACGATATTCAGTTGTTAGGACGCCGCCGGACAATTCGTCACGTACGGTAACGCGTTCGACGACTTGAACGGGAAAAGGCAGTGTGCTGCGCCAACCTGTGGTAGGTTCTTCTTGTGTGGAAGGCTTTTTTTGTGTAGTGGGTTTTTCCTGGTCACGAAGATAGAATTTGGTGGATGAGGCGTAGGTCACTTCGGTAATTGCACCGAGGTTATTGTCCATACGATTTAGCAGGTAAGGTTTAACGTCTCCGGTAAGATCCAGAAAGAAGTGATTGGGTTGACCATTGCTACTTGTATCCCGACTCCATAAAATACCCGCTACACCTGTGCCATGCAAATCTGTTAGCCGGACTGTATCCATATTGGTTACAGATGGTGTTCCTTGTATGATCAATGGCTCAGAAAAACCATTACCGCAACGATTAATCCAAAGCATAACTTCCCGATCAGATACATATAGCAAATCAGCTAATCCGTCGCCGTCTACATCTCCTAGAATTACTCTTGCTGGATCAAATTGGAAAGGTAGGTGATCGGGAATCGACATGGTGATCCGTCCACCCCAGCGGCCATACCCTAGATTTGGCCAATAATCGATACGGCCTTCATGCACCCAGGCGATGTCTTGCAAACCGTCTCCGGAAAGATCGGCAAACTTGACACGAGGATCGGAAAAATTCACATTGGGAAAGCTATCCAAGGACTGCCGTTGGATTCGCCGGGTATTTTTGGGTAACCAGCCCGATTCTGGATCATTGAAATAGCATTCGAAGCTGGTGCTTGAGCGCAGAACATCCGAAATACCATCTCCGGTTAAATCCAAAAGCCGAACTTCAGGATCTTCCAAATTAAAACTGGGTGCCTGCACATAAGGCCGCCATGATTTGCGATTCCATTCGGCATTAAAATCGAGTGCATAATAACCAGCCCGATCACCAGTTGTAACCAACAGATCGGCGCGGCCATCACCATTGGCATCAAGCATTTGTACGCCACTATCACTGAGTCGCAGACCTGCTGGGACGGAGGGCATAGTTTTAGGCCGATCGAACTTTCCATTACCGAGATTACGCCAAAAGCGTGCGGTATCGCCTAATTCCAATATATCCGGTAAGCCGTGTCCGAATAGATCAACCAATTCCAAATTGGGATTAGCCAGTGAGGTTGCGGGGAGATCCATACCCGTTAGTGTGGAAAATTTCTGGTTGCCTGGGGTAAATCGTGTGTAGCCGAAATCAAGCGGGGGCATTTCCCGGCTAAATTCGCCTTGATCATTAAATCCAATTACATTGATGCGGGAAAGTAGCGATAGACCATTTAGGGGTAGATCAGCTTTATCTGCAATTTCATCTAAATAGATGAGTTCGTATGCGCGTACTGGGGTTACCTGATTCTTTTCAGGATGGGTGCGTACGATGATCCATTTACACCGGAATCGTGTGCGAATTTCAAAACCTGCTCGGTAATCTGAAAATGGATCGGGGCGAGTTTTAGTGCTTACTTCTGGAATTATTCCAGCAGGTGCTGGTTGATCATCATAAATAAACTCGACAGTGACCAGGAAAGGGGCTTGATTGCTGCCTTCTAAATCGACATAACTGATGCGCTCAAGATAAAGCTGATCCCATTTGCGATTTTCGTTAGATCGATCACGGTGGTATTCATAAACAATTCGGTTTCCAAAAGGATCGGTTGTTTCGGTAAGTCGCCAGGAAAAAATATGGCTTACTTCAGCTGGATCAGAAACCGTGCAAATCTTGCTAGGCTCTGCGGAACCGTAAGTACTGATTAATCCATCTTTGCTTCTTACAGTCCAATAATCGGTTTCGTCAGTAGTCCATCGTTCAATTTTGGCAAATAAACCCTCAGTTCGAGGTTTATAGCGCCGAGGTATTTCATTTGTTTGAGAGATTTCTACGAGATCTTCTGCACCGGAAAGCACAAAAATATCGGAATTACCTTCAGTGCCATGATCGCGATATTGTGGCACGCCTTTTGAAGTTAGCCGAGTTACGCCAGGAATACTGAGATTCCAACCCAAACCAAAAGATCCATTACCGGATCCTGTACTATAACCAAGATTCAATTGTGGCTGAAAACCGTTCCTACCAGGTGGAACAACAATTGGAACAGTAAAATTACCGGTTCCAGTATGTAGATCCGGTGAAAATTTCTCGCCCACCCCCTTAAGTGCTCCACCACCCTTGGGGACTGCAATTAAATCATTGATTGATCCAGCCTTGTTACTCATAAACACTCCTTGGAGTGTGGAACAGAAATTCTGGCTTTTTTACAAATAATTTTTTTCATTTTATTTGTAAGAGAATTCTTTGAATATTTTGATTCTAAGATGAAATCCAAGGCTAAGACAAGAAGGCTCTAGATAATTTTTGAAGAAAACAATTTGTATTATTTCTTATTTCAATTATTTTCTATCCAACTTGCGATACTGAATCGCTTCCGCGATATGCTGATTGTTGATTTTTTCGATTCCCGCCAAATCCGCAATGGTGCGCGCGACTTTGAGAATTCGATGATACGCACGCGCGGATAGGTTCAAGCGGCTGATCGCTTGTTTCAGAAGATTCTCGCTCGCGTTATCAAGTGCGCAGAATCGGTCGATTTCTTTAACACTCAAGCGGCTGTTGGTCTTTCCTTGCCGGTCAAGCTGCAATTGGTGGGCATTTTCAACGCGCTGGCGGACGGTGCTACTTTTCTCACTGGCCGCTTGTTGTTTCATCAATTCCTGCTGTGGCACGGCGGGTACTTCGATTTGCATGTCGATGCGGTCGAGTAACGGGCCGGAGATTCGCCCACGGTAGCGGGCGATTTGGTCGGGGGTGCAGTGGCATTTGCCGGAGGGATGACCTAAATAGCCGCAAGGGCAGGGGTTCATCGCAGTGATGAGTTGGAAACGGGCGGGGAATTCGGCTTGACGGGCGGCGCGGGAGATGGTGATTTTGCCGGATTCGAGCGGTTCGCGCAGGACTTCCAGGACTTTGCGGTCGAATTCGGCGAGTTCGTCGAGGAACAATATGCCGTGCATGGCGAGTGAAATTTCACCGGGACGCGGGTGGCTGCCACCGCCGACAAGCGCGACGCCGGATGCGGTATGGTGCGGGGCGCGAAAGGGGCGGTTTTTCCAGTTGCTGATGTCAAAGCTGCCGAAAGCAAGCGATTGGATCGCGGCGGATTCCAAGGCTTCGGCTTCGGTCATCGGCGGTAGAATGCCGGGAAAGCGCGTTGCCAGCATCGACTTGCCGGTACCTGGCGGACCGATCATCAACAGACTGTGACCGCCGGCAGCGGCAATTTCCAGCGCGCGCTTGGCGTGTGCTTGTCCTTTGACCTCATCCAAATCGGGGTAACATGTACCATGTAGGCTTGTGTTATCCCCTGCGGTATTTTGGTAAACGGGCAGCGGTTTTTGTCCGCTCAGGTGCGCGCAGATTTGCAGCAACGATTGCGCGGCGTAGATTGTGGCATTCTTGACCAACGCGGCTTCCGCGGCATTCTGTTGCGGCAGCACGAAGCTGCGTCCTGATTGCGACGCGTTATAAGTCATCGCCAGTGCGCCGTGAATCGGGCGCAGTTCTCCGGTCAATGCGAGTTCCCCGGCCCACTCGTATTGATCCAGTTTGTCGCTGGGGATTTGTCCGGTGGCCGCCAGTATTCCCAGCGCAATCGGCAGATCGAAACGGCCGCTTTCCTTGGGTAGATCGGCAGGCGCCAGATTAACGGTAATGCGTTGCGGAGGGATCTTGAATTGCGCATTCTGCAATGCTGAGCGAACGCGGTCTTTGCTTTCTTTAACTTCGGTATCGGGTAGACCGACGATCGTAAAACTCGGTAAACCGTTGGCAATGTGCGTTTCGACCGTTACCAGCGGTGCTTGGATGCCCGATAGCGCCCGGCTATAAAGAACAGCAAGTGACATCGGTGTGACAATCGAGGAAGCACCGATTAATTGCTCGCGCAAGCGATTTACTGCATTGGGTGGTGCTCAGAAATTTGTCTATCTTGATGATATCTGTCATTTCTTGCGCTTTATTAGTTTTGAACCCCATTAAGCTTGGATAGGCAGCTTAATTGGAAACCATCGAAGGGTCATCCACCACGTGTGATGTTGCGGAGCCCTTCGATGGATCTTTGAGTCAACGACTCGGATTAGTTGACGGATTCGGATTTGGCTGCAGGTGGATTCAGCCGTGCTTCGAGTTCGGCCACTTTCGCTTCGAGAATAATTAATTTTTCTCGTGTACGCTGCAGCACTTCCTGCTGGATATCAAATTCATCGCGAGTCACCAGATCCAGTTTTGAAAATGCGCCTGATAACAGCATCTTGACGTTTTTCTCGATATCCTTGGCAGGGCTGTTTTGCATGATTTCGCTGACTTTGGCATTGATTTCGTCGATGACATTTTTGTTTAACATGATTCTTCTCCTTATAAATGGATTTACCAGTTGATCAGCAAATATAGGCTACGTGTTAAAATTTGCGATGGCCCGTCTTTACAAAGTTTGATTATCCACTGTTATTGAACAAGGTTCCAGTAGCAGGGCGCAATTGTAATTTTGCCATGTGTACTGCTATTGCTGAATAGAGGTATCCCCTTAGCTACAGGACTTTTTATAACGGTTACTTGTCCGAATACATAAATGGAACGTATACACTTGCTTGAAAGTTGGATAAAAGAACAATTTCCAACACAGTCTTTTACGCTGCAACCGGCATCGGCGGATGCCAGTTTTCGCCGTTACTTTCGTATTTTCTTTAGTGACCAAACGATGATTGTCATGGATGCACCGCCGCAGCATGAGGATTGCGAACCGTTTTTGCGAGTTGCAGAGATTCTAGCAAGCAGCGGAGTGCATGTGCCGGCGATCGTGGCGCGGAATCTGGAGTGGGGATTTTTATTGCTATCGGATCTCGGCAATACAACCTTTTTGCAGGCACTGACAGATCAGCCAGAGAATGCCGATCAGTTGTACAATGCAGCCACCGATGCGCTGGTCAAAATGCAGTTATCGCATCACGCCGAAAGCTTGTCGCCTTACGATGAAGCCTTATTGCGAAGGGAACTCGATTTATTTCCGGATTGGTATATCGCTAGGCATTTGCAATTGAATTTGAACGATAACCAGCAGGGGGTGATACACGCAGTCTTTGCCAAAATTCTGCAAAACAATCTCGCGCAACCGAGGGTTCTGGTTCATCGTGATTATCATTCGCGCAATCTCATGGTAACAACGCCGAATCCGGGAATCATTGATTTTCAGGACGCGGTATTCGGTCCGATTACCTATGATTTGGTCTCGTTGTTGAAAGATGCGTATATCCGTTGGGATGAAGAGCGGTTGTTGGACTGGGTGATTCGTTACTGGGAAAAGGCGCGTAAAGCCGGCCTGCCCGTTTGCAATGACTTTGCAGCTTTTTATAGGGATTTTGAATGGATGGGGGTGCAACGTCATCTCAAAGTGCTGGGGATTTTCGCCCGGTTGAATTATCGTGATGGAAAGACCATGTACTTAAATGATATGCCACTGGTGATGGAGTATTTACGGAAAGCCTGCGAGCGCTATCTCGAGTTGAATCCATTGCTGAATCTACTCGATGAAATACATCCGGTTGCGCCGGACCGGAAAATTGGCTATACCTTCTAAGCGGGGTTCGTATAAGGCGATGATTCTCGCCGCTGGTCGCGGGGAACGTATGCGCCCGTTGACCGATGCTGTGCCGAAACCATTGTTGAAAGCGGGCGGTAAAGCGCTGATCGAGTATCAGCTCATCAACCTGGCGCGCGCGGGTTTTGTCGATATCGTCATTAACCATGCCTATCTCGGTGAAAAGATCGAGCAAACCTTGGGGTCTGGCGAGCGGTACGGTGTTAATATCCAATACTCACCGGAAGCCGTGGTTTTGGAAACCGCCGGCGGGATTACTAATGCATTGCCTTTACTGACAAAGCAAGCGGAGAGCATACCGTTTCTGGTTGTCAATGCGGATATTTACTGTGAATTCGATTATGCCTTGTTAATACCGACTCTGCGTGCGATGGAACGCCAACCCAATCAGCGATTGGCACACTTGGTTCTGGTTGGCAATCCACCGCATCATAGCGAAGGCGATTTTGCATTGCGGGATGGTTGGGTAACTCTGACAGAATCGGAGCGATTGACATTTAGCGGTATCGGCATTTATCAGCCCCAACTCTTCCAGAATATCGAACCGGGGCAAGCTGTGAAACTGGCGCCGTTGCTACGGTGCGCAATCACCGAGGGCAAAGTCACCGGACAGCATTATTCCGGGCAATGGATCGATGTGGGCACCCCGGAAAGACTGGAATTACTTGATAAGCAACTGAGCATCCAATATTGAGCTCAACGACACCTTGATATGTGACTATGACGCAAATACAACCATTTATCGCACGCCGCAAACTTTTTGCTGAAAAAATGCAAAACGGTGTTGCGATTATTCCTACGGCGCCGGAACGGTTGCGCAATCGAGATGCGCATTATCCCTATCGCTTCGATAGTTACTTTTATTATTTGACCGGCTTTCGCGAACCCGAAGCAGTGCTGGTAATTGTCGCGGCGACCGCTCAGGAACCGGCCAAGCATATTTTGTTTTGCCGTGAAAAGAATGTAGAGCGCGAAATTTGGGATGGTTACCGCTTCGGGCCAGAGGCAGCTAAAGAAGCTTTTTATTTTGATGAAGCTTATTCGCTTGCCAGGCTCGATGAATTGCTTCCAGGTTTGTTATCCGATCAACCCGCGGTTTACACTGCGTTGGGACAGGATCAGAACTGGGATCAACGCGTTGTCGGCTGGTTGAATCGCGTGCGTGATTTGGCGCGGACCGGCGTAACCGCACCACGGGAGATTTATGATTACCGGGCTATACTGGACGAAATGCGGTTGATAAAAAGCACTGAGGAATTGCAAATAATGCAACGTGCTGCGGATATTTCAGCGCAAGCTCATCAGCGCGCGATGCAAGCGGTGTGTCCCGGAATGCGGGAATATGAGATTGAAGCTGAACTACTGCATACTTTTTACCGGCATGGCGCGCAAGCGCCAGCTTATACATCGATTGTCGCGGGTGGCGCCAATGCGTGTATTCTGCATTATGTTCTGAACGATGCCGAACTCAAGCCGGGGGACTTGTTATTGATCGACGCCGGGTGTGAATTAAACGGTTATGCTTCCGACATCACCCGGACATTCCCGGTCAATGGCAAGTTTACCGCGGCACAACGCGATATTTACCAATTGGTCTTGGCGGCTCAAGCGGCCGCGATTGCCGAAGTGAGACCGGGCAGCCGCTGGAACGATCCGCATCAAGCAGCGCTGCAAGTGCTGGCGCAGGGGTTTATTGATCTGGAATTGTGCCGAGGCAGCGTCGACGAAGTGCTGGAATCGGAAGATTATAAAAGGTTTTATATGCACCGTACCGGGCACTGGCTAGGCATGGATGTGCACGATGTCGGCGAGTATAAACAAAAAGGCGAATGGCGCGAGTTGCAGCCGGGCATGGTGCTGACGGTGGAGCCGGGTTGCTATATCCGCCCAGCAGATAATGTCCCCGAGAATTTCTGGAATATTGGTATCCGTATCGAGGACGATGTGGTGGTGACGCCAGCCGGGCATGAAATACTGACAGAGGCGGCACCTAAGACCATAGCCGCCATAGAGGAGCTTATGCAATGAAAGACGAAGAGAGAAAAATAATTATCCATCGGATTTCCAACTATCAACAGGATGAATCCGGAGAGTATCGCCGGGTTCCGGTCTCCCCTCTGAATCGATGGATTACTTATGCCATTATGATTCCAGTGATTGCTCTGCTGGCGGTGCTTGGTTTTTTCTTTTTTGCCGCATTTCTTGCGTTATTGGCCGTCGCAGTGGTGGTTGTAGGCATTCGTTTTTGGTGGTGGCGGAGAAAATTTGAAAATGCAAAGCAATCCCCTGACGAAGAAATAAACCGGCAAAGTGAAACCGGACAAACGGTAATTATCGAGGATGCGCAGATCATCGAGGAAACCGAAGTCGATCGTGCCGGGAAGAAACAATAGTATTGCTTGCTGATCGTTGAGCAGCTACTTGCGCTGGCGCTTCGGCGTTTGCTTTTTATGATTTTGCGAGGTGGCAGTTTGACGTCTTGACCACAGTAAGGCGGCGATACCTGCAATAATCATGGGAATTGACAACCATTGTCCCATCGTAACACCTAAAGTCAGGATCCCCATAAATCCATCTTCGGGTTCACGGAAAAATTCTGCGATTGAGCGGAAAATACCATAACCAATCATGAACATGCCGGTGACAGCGCCGGTCGCGCGTGGTTTGGACGAATAAATCCAAATAATGATGAATAGCAATAATCCTTCCAACGCGAATTGATAGAGCTGCGAGGGATGGCGAGGCAGTTCGTCAACATGTGGGAAAACCATGCCCCACGGACCATCGGTGGGGCGCCCCCACAATTCGGCATTGATAAAATTACCGATACGGCCTGCTGCTAATCCCGGAGGAATCAACGGAATCACAAAATCAGTGACCGCAAGCCAGGATAAATGATATTTGCGAGCGAGCATAATCATGGCAATGAAGACACCCAGAAATCCCCCATGAAATGACATACCGCCTTCCCAGATGGCGAATATCTGTAATGGATGTTCCAAGTAATAGCCGAACTGGTAAAACAACACATGGCCTAGCCGTCCACCGAGGACTACTCCCAACATACCGTAAAATAATGCATCATCCAGCATTTCATAGGTGAAAAGAGCATGCGGGTGGTGTTTGATGCGATATCGTCCGAGCAAAATGAACAACGCAAAACCCAATAAATACATCAATCCATACCAGTGAATGGAAAGCGGACCCAGGGAGATGGCAACGGGATCAATTTGCGGATGAACGAGCATAGTTTCGGCCTTATTTACGGTAAAATATCAACTATTATAGCAAGTGCAGTTGTGTGCGCTTTTCTTATATTTTTCTTCTCATTCAGGAGCAAGCATGCCAGACAATAAACGTAGCCAAGCCATCACCCAGGGTGTTCAACATGCCCCCAGCCGTGCCATGTTGCGTGCGGTTGGTTTCGGCGATGAAGACTTTAATAAGCCGATTGTCGGTGTGGCCAATGGTTATTCAACAATTACACCGTGTAATAAAGGATTGAATGAATTGTCGCTAAAAGCCGAATCTGCGCTGCGGCAAGCCGGTGCCATGCCGCAGATGTTTGGTACCATCACGGTTTCGGATGGCATTTCAATGGGTACCGAAGGCATGAAATATTCTCTGGTATCGCGCGAAGTGATCGCCGATTCGATTGAAACCTGCGTGCAAGCGGAGAGCATGGATGGCGTGATTGCGATTGGTGGCTGCGATAAAAATATGCCGGGTGCGATGATTGCGATCGCCCGCATGAATGTGCCGGCGATATTTGTATACGGCGGTACGATCAAGCCGGGGCGCTATAAAAACCAGGACTTGACGATTGTCAGTGTGTTCGAGGCGGTTGGTCAGCACAGCGCGCATAAAATCGACGACGCGGAGTTGCTGCAAATCGAACGTCATGCTTGCCCGGGAGCCGGATCTTGCGGCGGTATGTTTACCGCCAATACCATGTCATCAGCGTTCGAGGCGATGGGCATGAGCTTGCCATATTCTTCGACAATGTCAGCGGAAGATGATGATAAATTGGTCAGTGCCGGGGAGTCAGCCAGGGTTTTGGTTGATGCGATAAAAAAACAGATTCTTCCTCGCGATATCATTACCCGCAAATCGATTGAAAATGCAGTGGCAGTAATCATGGCGGTCGGCGGTTCGACCAACGCTATTTTGCATTTCCTGGCAATTGCGCATGCAGCCGAAGTTGAGTGGAATATTGACGATTTCGAGCGGATGCGCGCCAAGGTGCCGGTATTGTGCGATCTGAAACCATCCGGTCGATACGTAACAGCAGATCTTCATCAGGCAGGAGGTATTCCGCAAGTGATGAAGCTGTTGTTGAATCATGGTTTGCTGCATGGCGACTGCATCACCATCAGCGGACAAACGATCGCGGAGGTTTTGAAAGACGTTCCAGATATCCCTCGTGCGGATCAGCAAGTAATTCGGCAATGGGATAATCCGTTGTATGCACAAGGCCATTTGGCTATTCTAAAAGGCAATTTATCGACGGAAGGATGTGTCGCAAAAATCTCCGGTATCAAGAATCCGAAAATTACCGGACCGGCGCGTGTATTTGAATCTGAAGAGACTTGCATGGAAGCGATTCTGGCGCGCAAAATCCAGCCCGGCGATGTGGTTGTTATTCGTTATGAAGGACCTAAAGGCGGTCCAGGTATGCGTGAGATGCTGTCACCCACTTCGGCGCTAATCGGGGAAGGATTGGGCGACTCGGTCGGTTTGATCACCGACGGGCGTTTTTCAGGCGGCACCTATGGCATGGTGGTAGGGCATGTGGCTCCCGAAGCTTATGTGGGGGGTACGATCGCTTTGGTGCAGGAAGGCGATTCCATTACCATCGATGCAGAACAACGGCTATTGCAATTAAATGTTCCGGATGATGTACTGGCGCAGCGCCGCACTGCCTGGCGGCCGCCACAACCGCGCTATTCGCGTGGGGTATTGGCGAAGTATGCGAAGCTTGTTTCAAGTGCCAGCGCTGGTGCAATAACCGGCTAATTTGGCAGTTGTTTAAATTTCATGTTCCCCGGAACTAAATTATTTTCGATAAAGTCTTAGGAACGCAGTATCATCGGAGCTAGCAGCCTGCTCAGTAAGGTAAGTAAACATTCGATTGTAAACAGCTAGTTTTATGCGGATAATTACAAACTTACAGGAATTGCTGCAAGTCTGTAAAGTTCGGGTTAGAATAACAACCCTTTTATAATTTTAACAAGGAAGAGAAATGAGAAAAATTTTAATTGGAGCAGTTGCTGCATCTGCCTTTTTGTTAGCTGGTGTCGCACAAGCTGATGCTGATCTAGCAAAAAACAGTGGTTGTTTGAATTGCCACAATGTGGATACCAAATTGGTTGGTCCTAGCCTGAAAGATATCGCTGGTAAATACGCAGGCCAAGCGGATGCTTCTGCATATTTGGCAGATAAAATCCTTAAGGGAAGCAACGGAGTTTGGGGTCCAATCCCAATGCCGCCAAATGCTAACGTTAGCCCTGAAAACGCTAAAGTATTAGCTGATTTTATTCTGACACTGAAGTAAGCTTTTCAGAATTCAGAAAAGCCGACGCTTAACACCGTCGGCTTTTTATTTGCACCACTTTTAGCTTGTTACTGGAAATTTCTATAGCACCCTTGGAAAAAAATGAAAACTCGAATCAAATGGAATGGAAATGTAAGTTTTCTAGCCGAATCGGGCAGCGGTCATTCGGTAATGATGGATGGCGCGCCGGAAGCCGGTGGACAGAATCTTGGGCCGCGTCCGATGGAAATGATGCTGATGGGACTGGGTGGATGCACGACTTTTGATGTGGTATTGATTTTGAAAAAAAGCCGGCAAGACATTACCGATTGCGTGGTGGAGATTGAAGCCGAGCGTGCGCCGGTTGATCCAAAAGTATTTACCCGTATTCATTTACATTTCATTATTACCGGACATAATTTGAATCCGCAGACGATTGAACGTGCCATCAATTTATCTGCCGAGAAGTATTGCTCGGCTTCCATCATGCTCAAGCAGACGGTAGCAATAACCCACGATTTTGAGATTGTTAATGCTTGAGCCGCGCTTGCGGGTGTTTGGCACTGATCCTTTTGGTTATTAAAGAATCAGTGCGAGATTCAAACTGAAGTTAAATGATTGTCCTGCATTAACGGGTTGTTAACGGGTGATCTTCCTTCTTTTCCTCTTTGGCCGCTGCCGTGCTGTCAGCTTCGCCGTCACTGGCTAATTTACTGCCAATATAACTGCCGACTGCACCCCCGACCAGGGCTGGCATAGCTGATTGTAACAATGAAGGGTTTTGCGCCGGAGCATTCGCGGCTGGAGATGTTGCATTTGCTGCCGGAGCCGGTGCGGACTTGTCGGCAGGAGCCGTGGTTTTATTGGTCTGCGCTGGTGCCGACTTGGCGCTGAAGCCCCCTTTACCGGCACCGCCTTTGGCTTTTTTGGCGTATACATTCGTGGAAAACATCAGCGAGATAATAATCAGTAAAAGTATTTTTTTCATAAAATTTAAATTTAAATTTAAAATATTCAATCGTTATTTAATCAAAGCGCATTCGGGAGCTTATTGCTTGCGTTGACGTTGCAAACGAATAAAGCCTGACGGATAGCGCACCATCATTTTGGGAATTTTTTCGGATCCTGTCAATTTGACAAAGCCCGGTGAGCCCCTCAACCGGCATTATTTCAACAAGCCCGATTCATGCGCCTGCAAATCCGCATGGTAACTGGAGCGAACCATCGGTCCACAGGCGGCATGACTGAACCCCATTTCAATTGCAGCGTTCTCAAATACTTTAAATCCATCCGGTGTAACGTAACGCATGACCGGCAAATGGCCGGTGCTGGGTTGCAGATATTGGCCGATTGTCAGCATTTCGACTTGATGTTCGCGCAGATCGCGCAGCACTTGTAGAATTTCTTCGTCAGTTTCCCCCAAACCAAGCATTAATCCGGATTTAGTCGGGATTTGTGGGAATAGCGCTTTAAAGTCTTTTAAAAGCTTTAATGAGTGCATGTAATCCGCGCCGGGGCGGCATTGTTTATAGAGCCGCGGTACCGTTTCAAGGTTGTGATTTAATACATCCGGCGGACTGATAGCCAGTTTTTCCAGCGCGATTTCCAAACGTCCGCGGAAATCGGGCACTAAAATTTCTATCCGCGTAGACGGCGAATGCGTGCGGATGGCTTGAATACATTCGGCGAAGTGCTGCGCGCCGCCATCCCGCAGATCGTCGCGATCAACGCTGGTGATCACGACATATTTCAGTCGCATGGCGGCGATTGATTGCGCCAGGTGCAACGGTTCATTGGCATCCGGCGGTTTGGGGCGGCCATGCGCAACATCGCAAAACGGGCACCGGCGCGTGCATAAGTCCCCCAGAATCATGAATGTTGCGGTACCCTTGCCAAAGCACTCGCCAATATTAGGGCAAGAGGCTTCCTCGCAGACGGTATGCAATTTATGCTCACGGAGTAACCGCTTGACTTCATAATAATTCTCGCTGTTGGGTGAACGAACACGAATCCACGAAGGTTTGCGGAGTAACTCATCCCGCGATTGCGGGGCAATTTTGATGGGGTTGCGAGCTGTTTTATCAGCGCCTTTTTGACGGGTATCTGCGGTCATGTTGTACGATCACTTATGTTCTTGAGAAGGTGTTGTTGAAGAGAGTTTGCTAATTTAGCGTTCAGAGTTTCCAATCCATCGGTAATACCTAAGTCTTTGGTTTGCGTTACTTGCAATCCTTGGTAGCCGCAAGGATTGATGTATGAGAATGGTGTCAGATTCATATTCACATTAAGCGCAATACCATGATAGCAATAGTTTTTCTTAATTTTCAGACCCAGCGATGCGATTTTGGCGTTTCCAACATAAACGCCGGGCGCCTCGCTGTGCCCAGAAGCAGTCACTTGATAATCCTGCAACAGATCGATCACTGCTTGTTCCATGCTTCGGACTAATTCGCGTACACCGAGTTTCAACCGGCGTAAATCCAGCAGTAAATAAGCAATTAGTTGTCCTGGTCCGTGGTAAGTGATTTGGCCGCCACGATCAGTCCGGATCACCGCAATTCCATGATCATGCAATAGATGCTCCGGTTTTCCGGCAATGCCTTGCGTAAACACCGGCGGGTGCTGCAATAACCAGATTTCGTCCGCTGTCTGTTCATCGCGTTGGAGAGTGAAATCCTTCATCGCTTGCCAGGTGGTCTGGTAATCAGACAATCCCATGATTCTGACGATGAATTGCTGAGATGTGCGCACGAGAAGTTATGAGTGTTTCAACGGAGACTATATGATCACAAGACGACTGCGATCATGGGATGGCTGGATAGAGACTGATAAAGGGCATCAAGCTGCGCGCGGGAAGTAGCGCGGATGGTGCAAGTGATGCTTAGATAAGTGCCATTTTTGCTGGCGCGGACGGACATGGTCTCGGCATCAAAATCCGGCGCATGATAACGGACAATCGCCAATGCCGTTTGCGTAAACTCGTGCTGTGCTTTTCCCATAATCTTTATCGGAAAATCGCAGGGATATTCGATTAATGAAGATTGCTCAGACATTGTGAATTACCAGCCGTGCTTTACGAATGCGTGCAGCCGCAAGAATGGCCGCGCATATGCGTGGCTTTGTAATTCTGATAAAGCGCATGCAGCCGTGCAAAGAGTTCACCGGGTTTTCCACCGCCAATGGCTTGATTATCCAGCAAAGTAATTGGCATGATCTCTTTGGTTGAAGATGTTAAAAGAATTTCATCAGCTGCGCGGACTTCGTTTTCAGAGATTTCACGGATTTCATGCGGAATGCGATTTTCCGCCGCCAGCTCCAGCACGACATCATAGGTAATTCCCGGCAACATTAAATGACTTTTAGGCGGCGCTAACAAGACGTTATTTTTTACAATAAATATATTGCTCGCGGCGCCCTCTGTTAAAAAACCGTCACGGATCAAGATAGTTTCAAGCGCGTGCACATCGACAGCGAGCTGGCGTAGCAAAACATTGGGTAACAACGAAATCGCCTTGACATCGCAACGTATCCAGCGATTATCAATGGCGGTGATGGCGGATGCGCCGCTAGCCAGCAATTCCGCTGGGGGTGGAAGCAATGGGTTGCTCATGATAAAAACTGTCGGCGGCACATTTACCGGAAAGGCATGGTCGCGTTTAGCAACGCCGCGTGTAATATGCAAGTAAATATATTGATCTTCGCTGCTATTCTTGGCAATCAGTTGCTCGAGCAGATTTTTCCATTCGTCATTGCTCATTGGATTTTTTAAGCGAATACCATCCAAACTGTGTTGCAGTCGATCAAGATGTTCTTGAAGCCGGAACGGTTTTCTGGAATAAGCGGGTATCACTTCATACACGCCATCACCGAATATAAAACCGCGATCGAGAACCGGGATGAAGGCTTCTTCAAGCGGCATGAACTTGCCATTAAGATATATCATGCGGGTAACTTTATAGTTTTGCGATGAAATTAATTGAACAACAATTTTACACTATCCCACGCGCGTCCAATGAAATTGGCGGTATCGACGCTTTCCAGCGAAACCAGCGGATAGGTTTCGACGACTTTATCATCCAGCGTGAACTTGACCGTTCCGACTTCTTGTCCTATGCGGACTGGAGCGATCAATGGCTGCTTATATTCCATGGTGGCTTTTAATTTATCGGCTTGACCTTTGGGTAAAGTAAAGTAAACATCGCGATCAAATCCGGCTTTCAATTCGTTTTGGGTGCCTTTCCATAAGTGGATGGAAGCTAATGAGTCGTTCTTTTTGTATAAATGCAAGGTATCGTAGAATTGGAAGCCATAATTGAGTAAGCGCTGGCTCTCGATACTGCGGGCATTGGCCGAGTTGGCGCCAATGATGACCGATATCAGCCGCCGCTTGTCACGTGTGGCGGAGGTGATCAAACAATAACCGGCAGTCTTGGTCCAGCCGGTTTTCATGCCGTCGACATGCGGATCGAGCCAAAGTAAGCGGTTCCGGTTCGGTTGCGTGATATTATTATAGGTGTACTCTTTCTGCGAATAGAGCGGATAAAATTCCGGGAAATCACGGATGATGGCGGTTGCCAGCAAAGTTAAATCGTAGGCTGTGGTGTAATGCTCCGGATCGGGCAGTCCGGTTGTATTGGTAAAGTGCGTATTCTTCATACCGAGCCGCTGGGCTTCGGCATTCATCAGTTTGGTGAAATTTTCTTCGGAACCTGCCACCGCTTCTGCGAGTGCAATACAGGCATCGTTGCCGGATTGCACAATCATGCCGCGGATTAACGCATCCACTGTTACCGGTTTATTCGGTTCGATGAACATGCGGGAGCCGATCATGCGCCAAGCACTCTCTGAAACCGGAACCGTCTGCTCCAGCGTAATTTGATTTTGTTTTAAAGCGGAAAATACTACGTAAGCCGTCATGAGCTTGGTCAAAGAAGCCGGCTCTATCCGCTCATGCGCATTTTGACCGGCTAATACCTGTCCTGTCTGAAAGTCCGACAGAAGGTAGGACCTGGCGGCTATTTTCAGGTCTTGTTGTTGGGCGGATACTGACGGAATAATGAGGCACACGAGCACCAATAGGAATAATCGCTTCATAAGAGTCTGAAGTCTACAAAAAAGAGCATTATAGCTTGCCATCCAATAATCTAAAACCTTCGGTTTTCTGGTTGTGAATACAATGAAATAGTTCAGGAGGGGCTGCGAGGTTTGTCGATGATCCCCATATGAAAACCTAATTCTCCCCGTCTGCGTTCCTCGAAATACTGTTTCAACGGATCATGGATTACGCGAAAAGCCATCTCATCCCAAGGCACTTCCAATTCGCTGACAAGTTTGACTTCCAAGCTCTCGATACCAGGCTTGAAATCTAGATCCAAAAGCCGCGCGCGGAATAAGAAATACACCTGGCTGATATGCGGTAAGCTGTAGACCGTGAACAGATTACCGATTTCCACCCGGGCGTTGGCTTCTTCAAGTGTTTCCCGAGCGGCTGCCTGAGCCAAAGTTTCATTGTTTTCCATAAAACCGGCGGGGAGCGTCCACCAACCGCGGCGGGGCTCGATTGCGCGTTTGCAGATCAGGATTTTATCCTCCCATTCGGGAATGCATCCGACCACCATTTTAGGATTCTGATAATGAATCGTGTTACAGGCTGTGCAAACATAGCGCGGTAAGCTATCTCCCTCAGGGATCATTAATTCGACGGAAGCACTACAATTGCTGCAGTATTTCATGATAATCCTTCAGAAACATTTATTCTGCGGCAAGGCTCAATGCGATATGACACTGAATTCCTGGACTGCCAATTGATTTTCCCGCTCGTCGATTAACTCGACACGCCATGATCCAAGCCGTCTGTGGTCCAGTTGCTTACTGGCATGGGTGCGCCAATTGTTGTTCAGAACGTGCAGGCGAAGTTGTGAATCCAATTTGTTATTGTAGTACCAGTCGATCCGGATGTTTCGTTTTTGCTGATTTTGGAGGTGTACATAGAAATGGATTGGTTTGGTTTCATCGGGTTTTAAATGAACGGTATCAATGGAATCAACAGGCTCTCTCGAAATAATGGCGCTACTCAACTGGGCTCTAAGCACGATGGGATGATCGGATGATTGGTGAGGTTTGGGCTGAATAGCGGTTTTAGGGACTGCATTGACAGCTACGGGAAGTGATGCCGTAACATTATTTTCCGGTTTTTTTCGCGGAATGATAACCGTGCGATCCTCGATATTAGGTATCTCGGAATCAATCGGGATTGATATTATCGTTTGTTCAGTGTTGCTTTCATCGGATTCAGTAACCGGTGCTTCCGCTTGTGCATTAAGTTCCAACGAGATATTTTCTGAGGAGATGGTATCGGTTTCTGCATTAACTGGATCGCTCTGGGATGATTTACCGGCTATATTGCCAAAAATTAAATAGCCCAGTAAAGAAAGGATAACTACAAGCGATATGGCTGCGGCGGCAATTTTTTTCCAATCCAGTACTTGTTCATAAACAATCTCAGGTTCTGGGTAAATTTCCTCAATGGCTTGCGGTGGCTGCTGCTGGATTTGGATACGAATTTTTAAGGTATTGTTGCTCATATTGTATTGTTCAAGACAAGCGGATGTCACAGAGTTGGTTTTCGATGGAATGCGCAGTATAAAGGATTTTCAACTAAGAACTGAAACTGCATCGTGTTGCTATTCGCTATACTATTAAATATGCATCAAAATATTGAAGAGATAAGACAACGACTGCAACAATTGCGATCCGACATCGAGCTTCATAATTATCGTTACTATGTGCTCGATCAACCCACCATTCCTGATGCGGAATATGACAAGCTGTTCAGGGAGTTGCAGCGCATCGAACAAGATTATCCATCATTAATTACTGTCGATTCGCCGACACAGCGCGTCGGCGCCGCGCCGCTCAAGGCATTTGCACAAATCGCGCACGCGATTCCGATGTTATCGCTCAGCAATGCATTTGAAAATGACGAAGTAATTGCGTTTGACCGGCGGGTCTGTGAAGGCTTATTGGTCGATAGCGTGGAATACGCAGTTGAACCAAAGTTTGATGGTCTGGCAGTGAGTTTGCGTTACGAGAACGGGGTTCTAAAAAGCGGTGCAACCCGTGGCGACGGTTATACCGGCGAGGACATCACGCTGAATCTGAAAACGATCCGGTCGATTCCGTTGAAGTTGCCGGTGGATAGTCCTCCTGCGTTGCTGGAAGTGCGCGGTGAAGTATTGATGCTGAAAAAGGATTTCCTGCGGTTGAATCAGCAGCAATCGGCCAAAGGCGAGAAGGAATTCGCCAATCCGCGCAACGCTGCGGCAGGTTCGTTGCGGCAACTGGACCCGGAAATAACAGCGACTCGCCGTTTGGCGTTCTTTGCATACGGAATCGGTGACTATGAAGATCCGCGTATGCCTCAGAACACGCATAGTCAGGTGATGGCTTATCTGGCCTCATTACATTTTCCGGTTGCTCAAGAAAGCAAAGTAGTACAGGGGGTACGAGGCTTACTCGATTACTATCAGGCGATCGCCGCGCAACGGGAAACTTTACCCTACGATATTGACGGTGTGGTTTACAAAGTCAATGCAATCGCGCAACAGGAACAATTGGGTTTCGTGTCACGTGCGCCGCGCTTTGCCATTGCGCATAAATTTCCAGCGCAAGAAGCCATGACAAAACTGCTGGATATCGATGTGCAAGTCGGTCGCACCGGGGCATTGACACCGGTTGCTCGTCTACAACCGGTATTTGTCGGCGGCGTCACAGTGACGAACGCGACCTTGCATAACGCCGATGAGGTGGAACGAAAGGATGTGCGTATCGGTGACACTGTGATCGTGCGCCGTGCCGGCGATGTGATTCCGGAGGTAGTATCAGTCGTTCCTGAGAAGCGCCCGCCGGACGCGCGGGTATTTTTAATGCCTTCGCATTGCCCGGTTTGCGGCGCGAAAGCGGTGCGATTGCCGGGCGAAGCGGTGTCGCGCTGTACCGGCGGCTTGTTTTGCCCGGCGCAACGGAAACAAGCGATATTGCATTTTGCTTCGCGCCGCGCCTTGGATGTCGACGGTCTTGGAGAAAAACTGGTTGATCAATTGGTCGACCAGGCGATTGTGCGGACACCGGCGGATCTGTACCGGTTGGGAATCGCCGCGCTGGCAAACTTGGAGCGCATGGCGGACAAGTCGGCGAATAACATTGTAAAAGCGATTGAAGCCAGTAAACATACGACATTGGCGCGATTCATTTATGCGCTGGGTATTCGCAATGTAGGCGAGGCCACTGCGAAAGACCTGGCAACGTATCTGGGAAGCCTGGATCGATTGATGGCGGCGGATAGCGAGCAGCTTCAACAAATCCCGGATGTAGGGCCGGTGGTGGCGCAAAGCATCGTGGATTTTTTTGCTGAGGCGCATAACTGTGAAGTTGTCGAACAATTGCGTGCGTGCGGTGTGTATTGGGACGAACAGGATGGAAAAGCGGTCGCGGCGATTGCCACGCCATTACAAGGTAAAACTTTTGTGCTGACAGGCACGTTGCCGCATATGAACCGTGAGGAAGCTAAAGAAAAAATCGAAGCGCTGGGCGGCAAAGTCAGCGGCAGTGTTTCCAGTAAAACGGATTATGTCATTGCGGGCGCCGATCCGGGCAGCAAGTACGATAAAGCGGTTAGCCTAGGTGTCACGATTCTGGATGAAGATGCCTTGCTGAAGCTGCTGGACCATTCGTGAAAATACCGGCGGTGCTTACAGTTGATTATCCCTGGATAAATTGAAAGTGCCTGTAAGTTCCCCATTGATACTGTACTCATAGGTCCCGGCCGGTAATCCATAAACTTGCAGTGGAATGATTTTTACAAAAGGCACCAGCGCCGCCGTACAGAAAGTTCCAGGGGGAATGAATGCATGATGCATGGCAATTTCAAATTTGTTGCTTTGCATGCGTTGATTGATTTGACCGAAACCTCCGCAACCGTTCGGAAAATTGCCGCTGATCTTCAATAGCACCTGAACAGGGAACGAAGTGGTGATGATGGTTTCAACTTGATCAAGATAAACACCTTGCCCCGGAACGATCAAAGTATCCCGGAAATTCGTTAGTGTCCAGGTATTGGTTGCGGCATTGAACTGCAATTGTATATCTTGATAGCGACCCGCTTGCGCAGACGTATCCACACGCGGAATGGTCAATTTTCCATCCTGATACAGCGGATGTTCGCTATCCAGCGTAGACTCGGAAAAAACCGGAGTCATTAACCAGAAAGAACAAGCAGTTGTTAAAAAAGACATAAAGAATCGGTACATGCGGCGTGTCCCTCCATTATTCGATCATTGCATGTTAGCATGATACCAATTGACATATTCAGGTTCAGTAATACGATGCTATTATCTCACCAACAAGCCTTGCAGATTCTCGATAACGCAGAATTGATCCATTCGGAACAAATCGTTGCGCAAACCTTGCAACGCCTGGCAGCGGACATTACCGCTGAATTATCACAGCAGCAGCCTTTGGTTTTATGCTTGATGGGCGGCGCTGTGGTATTCGCCGGTCAATTACTGCCGTTGCTCAAATTTCCACTCGACTTTGATTTTGTCCATGTGACGCGTTATGGCAATGCGTTGCACGGCAGCGAGATTCAGTGGCGGGTCGCGCCAAAGGAGAGCGTCAAGGATCGGGTAGTATTGGCTGTGGACGATATTCTGGATGAAGGAGTGACATTGGCGGCTCTGCGCGATTTTGTACTGGAAAAAGGCGCCAAAGCGTTTTATAGTGCGGTGCTGGTGGAAAAGCAGACAGGCAGACCGAAGCCGATCGCGGCCGATTTTGTGGGGATATTGGTTCCGGATCGCTATGTTTTCGGCTTTGGCATGGATATTTATGGCGCTTGGCGCAATTTGCCGGCCATTTATGCTTTGAAAGACGGTATTGGAAACAACCAAGAATGTTAGCAGTCATCGGTGGTAGCGGCCTTACGCAGTTATCCTGCCTGGAAATATCGCATCGGCAAATCATCCGCACGCCGTATGGCGAGCCTTCCGGGCCGCTAACTTTCGGCAAGCTGAATGGCGAAGATATCGTGTTTTTGGCGCGGCACGGCCATGGTCATACCATTCCACCGCATGCGATCAACTATCGCGCCAATTTATGGGCGTTGCATTCGCTGAAGCCCGCGCATGTTATCGCCGTAGCCTCAGTCGGCGGCATTCGTGACGATCTGGCGCCCGGTAACCTGATGGTGCCCGATCAAATTATCGACTATACCCACGGGCGCAATTTCACGTTTTTCGATGGCAAAGATCAACCGGTGACGCATGTCGATTTTACTTGGCCGTATTGCCACCAAACCCGCGAGCTATTGCTGCAAGCGGCGAAACATGCCGGTCAAGCCGTTGCTGATGGTGGTGTTTACGCCGCGATGCAGGGGCCACGTTTGGAAACGGCGGCGGAAATCAACCGCTTGGAACGCGATGGCGCGGACATCGTTGGCATGACCGGTATGCCCGAGACCGTACTGGCGCGGGAAATCGGTCTTAATTATGCGACACTGGCAGTGGTCGCCAACCATGCCGCCGGACGCGGAACTAATAAAAATGCTATCCCGCTTAAGGAAATTTATGCTGTGCTGGAACAAGCAATGATTAAAGTCAGAAACATTCTGGAACATTTGGTGAGGTGTCATGGCCATTAAACCGGTGCTAAAAATGGGCGAACCGTTGCTGTTGCAAGTTGCCAAACCGATCGAACGATTCGACACGGATGAATTGCATTCATTAATCCGCGACATGGAAGATACGATGGAATCTTTAAATGGCGCAGGTTTGGCTGCACCGCAAATCGGCGTAAGTCTGCAAGTTGTCATTTTTGGCTTCAATCATAACCCCCGTTATCCACGCGCCGAGGAAGTGCCTTTCACAGTGCTGATTAATCCGCAACTCACACCGCTATCGGACGATAAGGAAGATGACTGGGAAGGTTGCCTCAGTGTCCCCGGTATGCGCGGTATGGTGCCGCGCTACAAACAACTGCGCTATCGAGGTTTCGATCAATACGGCAAAACTATTGATCGCACCGCCAGCGGTTTTCACGCGCGCGTTGTGCAACATGAATGCGATCATTTGCAAGGGATTTTGTATCCGATGCGGATCCAGGATTTCCGGTTGTTCGGGTTTACCGACGTGCTGTTTCCAGGGCAGGCGGTGATTGATGACTAAATTGCAGAAATTACAGTTTCATTTCGTTCGAATGTAAATATACATGGGGCAATAGTGTTTGTTGCCTCATAAGGTGCGTAGGCTTTTGGCTAACAGCAAAATTTACCGCAGCACCTTGTCTAAACCCTTGTTACTCAGGTATAGTTCTCACTTTGCCAAATCAATCCAAGCAGAAGAGTGCGCTATTCAATAGCGCCGCCGAAGGCGTAACCTCCCCGGAATCGCTCAGGCAGGGTCAAGCTCCGCTTGTTCCTTGAGAACTGCTTGCGACAGGCGATCTGGAGAGTGCCGGAAAGGTTTCCGGCCACCGAAGGGGCACACGGATTCTATTCTGTCAATCTCTCAGGTAAAAAGGACAGAGGGGCGCTAAGTCATCTACGTTTTTATTTGCGTTTGAATGGCTTTTTATTTTTGGGAGAAAAACCGTGCTGAAAATGACACCCCTGAATCAAACTCACCGCGACATGAATGCCAAAATGGTCGATTTCGGCGGCTGGGATATGCCGTTGCATTACGGCTCGCAATTGGATGAACATCACAAAGTCCGCCAGGATGCCGGCATGTTTGACGTGTCGCACATGCTGCCGGTGGATATCAAAGGCGCTGACGTGCGCGGTTTTCTGCGGCAACTGGTCGCCAATAATGTCGATAAATTGACCGTTTCCGGAAAAGCGCTGTATTCCTGCATGCTGACTCCGCAGGGCGGCATCATTGATGATCTGATCATTTATTTTCTGACAGAAGATTGGTTCCGCATCGTCGTCAACGCCGGTACCGCGGATAAAGACCTTGCCTGGATGCTGAAACAACGCGATGCCTTGGCGCCGAAGCTGGAAATCACGCCACGCCGGGATCTGGCGATGGTGGCGGTGCAAGGCCCGAATGCGCGCGACAAAGTGTGGCAAGTCATACCGAATTCGCAAGCGGCGACCGAGGAACTGAAACCGTTCCAATCGGCAATCGTAGAAAATTATTTCATTGCCCGCACCGGTTACACTGGAGAGGACGGATTCGAGATCATGCTCCCGGCTGCCGATGCGCCCACTTTCTGGAAAGCGCTGCATGCCGCCGGTGTTGCGCCAGCCGGATTGGGTGCGCGCGATACGTTGCGGCTCGAAGCGGGAATGAATTTGTACGGCCAGGACATGGATGAAACAAAAAATCCGCTGGAATCCGGTCTGGCTTGGACAGTTGATTTGAAATCCGAGCGCGATTTTATCGGCAAGCAAGCGTTGCAAAGCATCAATGTGACGCAGCAACTGGTCGGTTTGGTACTGGTTGATCGCGGCGTTTTGCGTGGTCATCAAGAAGTGATCGGCGAGAAGGATGGTGTCGAGTATAAGGGCGAAATCACCAGCGGCGGTTTTTCACCGACCATGAATCAATCGATCGCGTTGGCGCGTATTCCGGTGCAGATTGCAATCGGCGATGAAGTTAGCGTAGTGGTGCGCGATAAGAAATTGCGCGCTAAAGTGGTAAAATATCCGTTCGTGCGTAACGGCAAAGTTTTGGTTTAAACATTTACACGTAATTTTTTCTGGAGCTAATTTATGAGTATTCCAACAAATCTGAAATATAGTAAATCCCATGAATGGGTGAAATCTGAAGCCGACGGCACGGTGACGGTCGGGATTTCCCATCATGCCCAGGAATTACTCGGCGACATGGTGTTCGTTGAATTGCCGGATGTCGGCCGTCAATTGAAGCAAAAGGAAGAATGTGCGGTTGCCGAGTCTGTTAAAGCCGCTGCCGATGTGTATGCGCCAATCTCCGGCGAAGTGATTGCCGTTAACTCACCACTGGTCGATGAGCCCGGAAAAATTAACGAAGATGCTTATTCCGCCTGGTTATTCAAAATGAAACCCAGTAATCCTGCAGAAATCGACGGTTTATTGGATGCGACCGCATATAACGAACTGGTCGAAAGCGAAGACCATTAATTGCAGTTGTATAAATTATATTTTTTAAGTTTATCGAGTTAAATCATGCCGTTTATCCCTCATACCGAAGAAGATATCGCTGAGATGCTAGCCAGCATCGGCGCCAAGTCAATCGAAGATCTGTTTGATGAAATTCCCAAGGAACTCGTCAGCGGCGAATTAACCGGTGTTCCCCCCGGCCTCAGTGAATTGGAAATTACCCGCCTGATGCTGGAGCGTGCCAATCAAGACGGTTTTTACCAGAATTTCATCGGCGCCGGTGCGTATGAGCATCACATTCCGGCGGCTGTATGGCAAATTACCACACGTGGCGAATTTTATTCTTCGTATACGCCTTATCAAGCGGAAGCCAGTCAGGGTACATTGCAGCTGCTGTACGAATACCAATCGATGATGGCGTCGCTGACCGGTATGGATGTTTCCAACGCCAGTATGTACGACGGTGCGACGGCATTGGCGGAAGCGGCGTTGATGGCGGTGCGTTCGCATAAAACATCACGCAAGATCTTGATTCCGAAAACCGTGCATCCGGTGTACCGCCAAGTAGTGCGCGCGATCGTCAGCAATCAGAAAATCGAAGTGGTTGAATTACCGTACGATGCCAAAACCGGTCAAGCCGACCTGGTCGCGATCAGCAAAACGGATTATGGCGATTTTGCCGCATTGGTGATTCCGCAGCCGAATTTTTTTGGCGTGCTGGAGCAAGTCGATGAGCTAACCGATTGGGCGCATAGCAAAAATTCGTTTGCTATCGGCGTGGTTAACCCGACTGCATTAGCGATGCTGACACCACCTGGAGAATGGGGCAGCAAAGGGGCCGATATCGCGGTTGGCGAAGGTCAGCCGTTAGGCATTCCGCTTTCCAGCGGTGGTCCTTATTTCGGTTTCATGGCATGTAAGAATGATTTGGTGCGTCAAATGCCCGGAAGGATTATTGGCCGTACTACCGATCTGGATGGCAAAGAAGGTTTTGTATTGACATTGCAAGCGCGCGAGCAGCATATCCGCCGCTCTAAAGCGACTTCCAATATTTGTACCAACCAAGGCCTGATGGTTACTGCGGCGACCATTTTTATGTCGCTGGTAGGACCGGAAGGGTTGCGCCGGATTGCAGCGCAATCGCATGCCAATACCTTGGAATTGGTCGAACAAATGGAAAAAATTAGCGGTGTGAAACGGACATTCAGCGGCATTACCTTCCATGAAGCGGCACTGACATTGCCAAAAGCGACCGCTGGCGTGTTGACGCAACTGAGACAGAAAGGCATTTTAGGCGGGTTCGATTTGCAAGCGCATTATCCGGAACTGGGCAATGCATTGCTGGTTTGTGCAACTGAAACCAAAACCACTGGTGATTTGCACAATTATGCGACCGCAATGAAACAAGCATTAAGCTAATGTCATCTTATAATCAATAGAAAGGAAACAACATGGTCACTCTTAAAGGTAAACCCATTAAAATCGAAGGCACTTTTCCCAAAGTTGGGCAACAGGCCCCTGCGTTCTCTTTGGTTAATAGAGATTTGCAAGACGTCACATTGGCAAATTTCGCGGGTAAGAAAAAAGTCTTAAGTATCCTGCCTAGCCTTGATACGCCAGTATGCGCGTTGTCGACACGGAAATTCAATCAACAGGCAAGCAACATGGACAATACCGTGGTGTTGATCATTGCGGCGGATTTGCCGTTTGCGATGAGCCGGTTTTGCGATGCCGAAGGCTTGGATAAAGTGGTTACGCTATCAACTATGCGCGGCGCCAATTTCATGAAAGATTATGGTGTTTTTATCGCCGACAGTCCGTTTGGCGGCATCACAGCGCGCGCAATCATCGTACTGGATGAAAAAGACAAAATAATCCACGCCGAACTGGTTCCAGAAATCGCCGACGAACCCAATTATGACGCAGCCATGGCTGCATTAAAGCAATAATTTTCTTTGAACATAATCATGCTGATATTCGAACACTCGCGCAAAGGACGTCTCAACTATTCTCAATCACCGGCTAAAGTAGCCGGCAAATCGGCAATTCCAAAAAACTTGTTGCGCAAATCACAGGTATTGTTGCCGGAAGTCTCCGAAATGGATACTGTGCGCCATTACACGCGGTTGTCGCAAAAGAACTTCTCGATTGATACGGAGTTTTACCCGCTGGGTTCGTGCACGATGAAATACAATCCGCGCGCATGTAACTCGCTGGCAATGTTACCGCAATATTTATCCCGGCATCCGTTGGCGCCCGAAGATACCGGACAGGGTTTTCTCGCGTGTATGTATGAGTTGCAGGAAATTCTTAAGTCCGTTACCGGTATGGCGGGAGTCAGTTTGACGCCAATGGCCGGAGCCCAAGGTGAATTGATCGGTGTGATGATGATACGCGCGTATCACGAATCGCGTGGCGATTTTGCGCGCACCGAGATCATCGTGCCGGATGCGGCGCACGGCACCAACCCGGCAACTGCGGTGATGTGCGGTTTTAAAGTGGTTGAAATCGCGACCGACAAAGACGGCAATGTCGATTTGGATGCATTGAAAGCGGCCGTTGGGCCGCAAACAGCAGGACTGATGCTGACCAATCCATCGACATTGGGAGTATTCGAGAAAAATGTTGCAGAAATGAGCCGTGTCGTACATGCCGCCGGGGGGTTGTTGTATTACGACGGCGCCAATTTGAATGCGGTACTGGGTAAAGTCAAACCGGGCGACATGGGGTTTGATGTAATTCATATCAATCTGCATAAAACCTTTTCGACACCGCACGGCGGCGGCGGCCCTGGTTCTGCACCGGTAGGTGTAGCCGAACGCTTGTTGCCATTTATGCCGATTCCATTTGTCGCGAAAGACGGCGATCGTTACCGCTGGGTGACAGAAAAAGACAAACCGCAGACGATCGGACGTTTGTCCGCACATATGGGCAATGCGGGCGTATTGCTGCGCGCATATATTTATGTCCGCTTGCTTGGAATCGACGGCATGCATCGCATTTCCGAATTCGCAACCCTGAATGCGAATTATTTGATGGCGGAATTGCGTAAAGCGGGTTTTGAAATTGCCTACCCGAATCGCCGCGCCAGTCACGAGTTTATTGTCACCATGAAGGACATTAAGGACAAGACCGGTGTAACCGCGATGAATTTGGCTAAACGCCTATTGGATAAAGGCTATCATGCGCCGACTACCTATTTCCCGCTGTTGGTGCCTGAGTGTTTGTTGATCGAGCCGGCGGAGACGGAATCAAAAGAAACGCTGGATGCATTTGTGGAATCGATGAAGGAGATTCTGCAAGAGATCGAATCGCAACCAGATATGGTCAAAGGTGCACCGCATACCATGTCGGTGCGTAAGCTGGATGATGTTAAAGCGGCGCGGGAACTGGATCTGGCCTGGAAGCCTGGCGTTTAATTAATAAAATTCGTTATTCCTCTCAATTTTGATCTTAAATCCATGCGCACTTTGATTTGCGGTTCTATCGCATACGACAATATTATGGTCTTTCCGGATCATTTCAAAAATCATATTTTGCCGGAAAAAATTCATGTTTTGAACGTCGCATTTCTGGTTCCGGAAATGCGGCGTGAGTTTGGCGGATGCGCAGGGAATATTGCTTACAATTTGAAAATGCTGGGCGGTGAACCGGTCATGATGGCTACCGTTGGTGATGATTATGCGCCTTATAAAACTCGCTTCGAACATTTGAACTTGACTCAGGAACATGTTCGTCACATTCCTGATACGTTTACCGCGCAAGCCTTCATTACTACCGATCTGGCTGATAATCAAATCACGGCGTTTCATCCGGGGGCTATGAATTTCTCTCATCTGAATTCGGTGAAAGATACGCGAGGTATTCGTTTAGGCATCATTGCACCGGATGGTCGCGACGGGATGATGCAACACGCGCGGGAATTTCATGAAGCCGGAATTCCTTTTGTCTTCGATCCGGGGCAAGGATTGCCGATGTATAATGGGGAAGAGCTTCTTAATTTTATCGACAAAGCTGATTATATTACGGTGAACGACTATGAAGGTCAGCTGTTGCAGGACCGGACTGGGTGCAGCTTGGAGAGTCTGGCGAATCATGCCAAAGCGTTGATTATTACTTTGGGTGCGGAAGGTTCGATTATCTATGCTGGTGGCAAGCAATATAAAATTCCTTGCGTCAAACCAAAAGCAATCGTTGATCCGACCGGTTGCGGCGATGCTTATCGGGCCGGCTTGTTATACGGCATTGTCAATGGCTTCGATTGGCAAACGGCTGGACAACTGGGTTCGCTGATGGGGTCGCTGAAAATTGCGCAACGTGGCGGGCAAAATCATCAATTTACCCGAGATGAAATTGATCAACATTACTTTGAGAGCTTCGGTAACCGGATTTTTTGAATGAATCCGGCAGTGATCCAATACGAAACACCGGTTAACTAAACTGATCCAATCGAGAGACGAAGCCGCGAATTCCGCGCAATGAATGGTAAACTGCGCGTGTAATAATTCAATATATCCTCAATTCAATTCCACCCAAACCGGTTGATGATCGGAAGCGGTAGTTTCCGCATCACTGCCATGTTGTTTTAAATGTTTCACTAAACCATCGGTGATTAACACAAAGTCGAAGCATTCGGGGTGATCGACAAAATCAACCGGATGAATTCCGACAGTGGGTGCATGAGGTACCCATGGATTTAACAGAGACCAAGTATCATGAAATGCCGGTGTGTCATCATCGAATGGCGCCAGGATCTGCGCATGCTCAGGAGCTGTTGCTGGGAAATTCAGATCACCGCATAAAATCGCTTCTTTGGGTCTGGGAAATACTTCGAAGGTTCCGCCTTGTTCTTCTGGTAACAATTTGCGATGCGACATGCTACATGCCTCTTGGTGTAAATGACGAATGGCATCAATTTGCATTTCACGTTGCCGCTGCGAGTAATATTCCAGATGCGTGGTCATGATACGAATCGATCCGATGCTTGTCGTTACCACGGCTTCTACCAGCACACGCTGCATGCTGGGTGTGGATAATTCCGCTTGCCAGGGCAAGAGATGCCGCCATACTTGACCGACAGGGAGACGGCTGAAAATGACATTGCCGAATTGACTGCGGCTACCAGGTCCATCCGGGATATCGGTTCCAATCCCGTAAATCACACTATAGCCAGGAAGTAACGCCGACAGTATGGCTATCTGATCGTCGCTACGGCTTCCCGGTAAACCGGGAAAATTGACCGCGACTTCCTGCAGACAGATGATATCGAAGTCACCTAATCGATGAATTGTCCGAACGATACGCTGGAGATCGACATCGCCATCCATACCGCGCCCCCATTGGATGTTCCAACTGAGTAATTTCATTATTTTCTCCGATGTGTTGTTCGAAAAATAAATATGGGGTTGTTAGACAGGAATGTTCAGGTGTTGCATCACGATATTTTAATCGGTAAAAATGCAATCGCTCGAGTTATTTGCGCGATAACTGAGGTTCGTGGATATATTTAGGGTGTGGAAATGCGCATGATCCGATTTACTTGTTCGATGCGGAAATTGCGCAATACGTTCATTCCCAGTAACGACTCTCCTGGCATGTCCGGCATGATGGCCACATCGACATTCGCGAGTTTGAATGATCCAAAAGTGATTTCAGCTGCTTTGGCGATACAGGCGTTGACTTGTCCGTTAGCGGTAGCCGCCTGAAGCGGAGTGCAATCGCGGATACCTGCAAGCAGAGCCGTAGCCGACGAAATGGAGACGGCAGTTGCGCCAGTATCGATCATAAATACGACTGGTGTACCATTTACGCTTCCTGAAGTCAGATAATGGCCGTCACGCGTCTGCTTCAGTTCAAGTTCACCGACTCCGATCGCTTCTGCAGAGTGATCCATTGTTTGTGTGTGTACAGGTATCGACTGGCTATATGCGAGCGCCAGTTGAATGGGGTGCAGACCGGAACCGCTAAAATGCAGAGAAGTTGTAGAACCAGCGGGAACAGCGATGCCATCCGCCACAGACACAGCTGCGCCGTCGGTAAAGCCGTCGTCCAGGTTGCACCATTTAGAACCAATCAATATTTTCATCCCGTAGTTTCCGATCGGCACGCTGAGTTGCATTGTATGACCGGAATGAATCGAGAGCGCGAGCAATTGTTTATTGGTCGTGATGTCCAGCAATAATGCAACCATCGGGTAATCATAATCATTGCGAATTTCCAAACCAGCATAGCCCACATCCGTGCGCTGCATGATCGATGGATCGATCATATAAGCTGATCCATGAATTGGCAATTCACTGCAGGTTTGCACTTCGAACGAAGAAATACGCGAGGTTATTGAAGAATCTAAATCAGTGCTTTGAAGTGCGCGCAATTGATCAAACAAGGTCAATACAATGAAAGCCAGTATGATCCAAGTAAGCATCCTCAAGATTAAGCTTTTCCATGGAAAATTGGACGCATTTTTTACTGACGAGCGACAAGATTGATCCTTTTTCGTATCACCATGCTTATTGTCGTGACTTTGTGGATTATGGTTGTCCATTACTTTGCTTCTTGATGATATTGGAATAGTCGATGAAGGTGAGAAATCCGTTTGTTTTTTGATTAAGTTTTTACGGTTATAGGTAAAACAACTTGAACTGCGTTTTACAAGGTTGCAGAGATTTAGTAACTCCCAAACATAATGTTCAGGCATTGTTCAGTTCGAAATCGCTATTATCAATTGCAAAGCTTGGGGGTTATGTCTGATAGATGAATATAAGCAATAGCGCAGAGTAAGGGATGTAGATAAGTGAAAAATTGGGAGAAGAATTATGATCACTCGCAGAAGTTTAAGTATTTTACTATTGACCGGCTTACTGGTCGGGTGTGTTCACTTGCCTTCAGGGCCAAGCGTTATGGCATTACCGGGCAATGGTAAAAATTTTGATCAATTTCGATTGGATGAAATGGCATGTAAGCAGTATGCGCACGAACAAATCGGCGGTGATACGCCAAGGCATGCTTCAAGGTATAGTGGGTTGCAGAGCGCTGCGCTTGGTAGTGGTTTAGGTGCAGCTGCCGGCGCTGCGATTGGAGGAGGTCACGGCGCAGCGATAGGTGCCGGGATTGGTTTGTTATTTGGTAGCTTGCTTGGATCCAATACAGCGTCGGCATCAGGTTACGCAAGTCAGGAAAGGTACGATAACAGCTATATTCAATGCATGTATGCCAAGGGGCATAAGATTCCGGTTAATGGCAAGATCATTAATAATTCATCTCTTAGAAACTCTGCAAATAAGAATATGAATGCGGTTTCGGAAAATTTTGTTCCTCCGCCACCTCCTGCCGGTAGTCCGCCACCACCTCCACAATAAACAATAGCAAATCGGTGGCATGATCTTGTTACAAACAATCAGCCACCGACGCCTCCCTTTACAACTTGAGAAAGTAAAATAAAATTGCCTTTGCTATTATGATTTTATCAATGGCGCAATTGCCTGCGTTTGAGTAGCTTATCGGTGATGAATGCAATTAACAAGAAAGTGATAATGTAGGGAATCGCTTTCAATAATAATTCCGTGTAATTGGTCATCTGTATCCGCAAAGGATACTCGTAATGCAGTGGAGGAACACCTTCACCCGTTACAAATAGCGTGTATTGGCCTTCATCCAGATCAAAGCGGCCTTTAATGACGCCATCCGAATGATTGGTAGAGTAAATGCTTGCAACTGTCTCACTCAGTGCTTGACCGCTACCCCTGACAATTTTTATAACAATTGGCATATCGCGGAGAGCCTGGTCGACGAGATCGAGTACCCAATAAGTTTCACCTTCTTTCGGGATTTCCGTGCAATATTCGGCTTCCGGATCGTACTGTGGCTGATAAGTGCTAAGGTGAATCATACTGCCCGACATATTTCGCACACAAGCATCGGTTTCTAAATTTACTTTGCCATGTGCGGTGGCGAATCCTGAATACAAAGCTGCAGAGAGAATGGCAACCGACGTCCATATTTTTATGAAATGTTTCATTCTAGAAACTCCTTTACTTGTTTGGTTCTTACTCATGGCTATTGTTTTTTGGTCCCAATAACCTGCGGGGAGCAGATCATTGGGACAGTTACTACCGGAGATGAACTTATTAGATTAAGGAACGATGCGATTGTTCAGAATTTCGCGGCTGGCGCCGTTCCAGG
>FRDC01000302.1_pt1 | contig 55014 bp, 71 predicted proteins | sample 1106171 | NCBI WGS metagenome assembly FRDC01 (sample SAMEA3930566, study PRJEB13176) | freshwater metagenome | biome: Drinking water system; feature: drinking water; material: water | place: Singapore | collected 2014-12-20 | reverse complement strand
CGTGCTGCTTTCGGAGCTGTGGCCACGGTGGGGCCGGGCTCAGGCTGAACTTTCTTCTCCTGGATGTATACTCGCACGAGGTTTGATAGATGTTGTCAGAGGTTTGATAAAGGTCTGCCCCAGCTTCATCGCGCGTGCAGGGGGATTGCAACGTCTTTGCAGGGGACCTTTCAGCCGGCTGCAAGGCGGGCTTTGGCGATGCTTTGGAGGAGTTGACCTTTCAGCAGCAGGATCGCTCCGGTGTGCGTCTTCACGAACTGCTCCAGAGCGTCGCAGTCGGCCTGGTCCAGGGTGAGCTTGCCGCTGGTCGCCAAGGAGACAAACCACCCGTAGTATTTCACCACTTCCGTGGTTTGGGCGGCTTTGAGCATCGTGGCCAGGCATTTGCCAAGGCTGTCCGGCATGTCCACCAACTGGCCCTGGTCGTCGTAATCTTTGAGTTTTTGAGTCAGATCGAGCTGTATCATGTGTTTTAGGGTTAGGGTTGAACATTCCAACGGGCGAAAATTCCAGAATCTGCATTGGTCCAGCTCCACAGTTCCAGTAGAGCGGATTTTCCTGCGGCAATGGTCGATGGAGCCGATCCGTTAAGCCAGCGCCATCCCAACGGCCAGACCAGACTCGCGGAGGACACCAGACTCGTGGAGGACACCACACAGTTTATTTCGAAGATCATCCTCCTGCCGGTCACTTTGTTGGCAGTGATAAAGGTCGTGGTCCCGCCGTTCAGCGTGATCGTGGCTGCGTCAAAGTTGAAATCCAGGGTCTGCGTGCTGCCGCCCGGAAAGCCATACGGCCGAAAACCGCGATGCGGATTGAAAATGGAAGAGTGTGCAGCGTCCTTGAACCAAAAGGACCATGTCTGCGTGTCAAACACGACGGGGATTTTTCCTGTGTCCGGCGTCGGACTTCCGGTGGGCGGGCCGTCAGTGGCCGATAAGTGGAGAAATCCGCTGGTAGCACTGTCAGCCAACAAGCCAGTCGGGCCGACGACAAGGTCGGATTGGACATCCTGCCTCGCGCTCCAGACGTTCGCGGTGCTCAGCAGGTCTTCTCCAACGGCACACCAGTGCGACGTTGTCGCAGAGTAATAAAGCTCGATGACTTCACCAGGGTTCAGAATGCGCGCATTGCTGAAACGGTTTGCGGCCGTCGATCCCGTGTGCTCCGGAGCCAGCGCCATTTTTACGGAGGTCGCATTCCACAGCCAACACGTCGCATTTTTGACCGTGTCCGCGGGCGCGACGATGCCGGTCAAAGTGAAGTCGCTGGACGGCCCAGTGATGCGGAGCATGGGCGCGCTGTTGCCATCGAGGTTGTGGACCAACCCTGACGACGGAACAGGGGACAGCGCCGCCTCGCGGACCCGGATGATCGTATTGGCATAGGCGCGATCGAGTTGGAAGAGGCTCATAGATCAAGCGACAGCGATAACGATTACGTCGTACAGCCCAGCCGTTGGGGCGGTGTCGAAGTACACCGTGACGGAGTTGGTTGTCGTGGTCGCGTAGCCAGCCACACCACATTGACCCGTGCTCGTGTTGCGGATGAACACGATGACGCTGTTGGTTCCCAGGTTGTGCGAGACGACGTAGCTCGTGGCACTGGTTCCGAGGTTGGCCGTGTAACTGACCGGCACCTTCTTCGTGCCTTGAATGAACAACGCACCGGCAGAGTCCGCTCGGAAGATCTCCGAGTATGAGCCGCCATTGATAGCCGCCTCGAAAGTCAGGTAGCCGGTCGGATTGGCCGCTCCTTGGACGGGCACGACGTAGGCTCGGAAGTCAACGGCCTGACTAGCGGCTGTTGCGTTCGTCTTCCAGCCTCGGCCGCTCCATTTGATCGCCGGTGAGTACTGTTGAACACCGGCCGCAGCGGCGGTCGTGTTGCTCAGCGTCAGGCCGTAAACATCCGCCTGGCTCACACCAATGGCATCTCGCCGAACGTCGAGCAGTGAATTGGGGGAGGTTGTGTTCACACCCAGCTTGCCTTCATGGTCGATCATCAGGCCCGTGTTCCAAACATTTTGGGTGATCGAGTGCGTTTGCAGCTGAAGCTTGCTCGAACGATCGTTCGCGGCGTTCGCAAAGTGGACGATTCGCGAGGTGTATTCACCGTAGGTGAGTGAACGCTGTCCGAAAACCAAACTCACACCCATGTCAAACGAGGCCGGGTTCGCGTCAATGTGCAAGGCGGTAACGACGCTTGAGGGAACCGCTGTTGCACCGATCCGAACGGTTTGCGTGCCAGTATCGCTCTGACCAACTCCGACCTGCAAGGACGCCCTGGGCGCCGTGGTTCCAATGCCAAGCCGCTTGTTGGTGGTGTCCCAGAAGAAATACGAGTTGTCCTGCGAGTAAACTCCGGCCGCTCCGGCAAACACGACGCTGCCCGCCGTGAAGGCTGTTGCCGTGCCCGTGCCGCCGCTACCGACAGGCAACGTCCCGCTCACGTCGCTGCCCAAAGCGACGTATTGAGCCGTGACCAGGTTGCTGGATGAATCGGTCTTAACAAAGCGCGATCCGGTCAGCAGCGGAAGATTCACAGCCCCGTTGTTGGCAATCTCCAGCGCCTTCGTGAACGTGATGGCGTTTCCGGCTGTGCCTGCGGCCGCCACTTTGAGCGCAATCTTGCCGAGGTCGAAATCAAGCTGAGTCGCAAAATCCGAGCGGTCGTAGTTATAGACCCCCGCTGACGTTGTGCTGCGAAATCCATCGCCAATTGTGCCGTAGCCCGTGGCGCTTCGACCCAGCGTGATGTAATGCAGAGTCGAGTAGGACGAGTTATCGCCGCAATGCAGCGCTTTGGCAGCTCCGGGCGAGAATGTCTGCAAAGCGGTCCATGTGTTCGCCGTGCCGAAAAGATCGAAACTTTGGAGGTTCTTTGAACCGTCCGTGGTCACGAATCTGTTCGCCGTCAGTCCGCTCACGTTCACCGTCCCTCCGATCGTCACCACGGTTCCGTTGTCTGTGATCTGGGAATTGGCCAGCGTCGCGCCTGCCGTGCCGAATTTAGCGAGCGTGTTGGCCGTACCAGTCACGGCGCTGGGAGCGCTTGATCCATTGCCGATTAGAATCCCCGTGAGCGCACCAGTCTGGTTTAGCGTTGAGGCGGAATCGGCGTAGAGGATTCCCCCTTGTGTGTAGCTGCGGCCTGCAGGAGATCCGGCGGCGCCGAGCTTCACGTACATTTCATTCCCGTTTTTTGCCAGGCCCGGCCCGGCATCCATTTGCACGGAACTGGAAATCTGGGTGAACGTCAGTGCGGTTGTGCCCAGCGTGATGACTGGAGGGGTGATGAGGCGCCAGGACGATCCGGCGTACACGGTGCCAGAGGTAATGAAGGTCGTGGCGCCCGTGAGCATTTCGCCGCTCGTATCCGCGTCGGTGGCGCGTGTCATGGCCGATCCGGCCCCGTTGAACACGTACACGCCATTGGCGCTGGCCGTGGTCTGACCCGTGAGCAACACGCGATCTCCGTTGGCCAGGGTGATGGAATCGATGCTGGACGGCGCGGAAGCGATGTTGACGTTGGTGACCGAGACGACGCGGCACGCGGCAAACACCGTGGTTAGGCCGGCGAGCGTGTCATTGACGAATTGCTTGTTGGCCGCGTCGTCGTTTGCGCTCGGGTAAGCGACCTTGGCCCGGCCGGAGGCATCACGGCAGACGAGCGTCGAGGGGTTGGCCGCCGCATCCGCCGCACAGCCGCTGACGTACTGGGCGTTCAGATTCGCGACCATCGTGGCCACCGATCCAACGGACGGCAATGTGGCCGCGCAAATGAACGGCGGAGTCGTGGCCCCGCGCGAAAATGTCCACGCGGCCTGAACCGTCTCGGCCTGGCCCGCATCGATGCGGGGCACGTTCACAAGGTTGCCAGCGACTGCGGGATCAACGTACTGAATCCGTTTGGTCGAGCTGTTGTAACCGATCAACCCCTCGACCAAATTGTTAAAATCACTCGTGCCTGTGATTTGCTGAAGACGGAGGTTGACCGCTTGAGCGCCTTTGAAATCCGCGCCCGAGGGGATGAGAAATTCACGACCGGAAGCTGGCATAAGTTGGTGTCGAGTTTTGGGTTTTGGGTTTCGGGTTTGGAAGCTTTAGCTCCGGAGGATGAGTGTGCCGGATTGGGCGGAATCGAGCGTGACTGTGGCCTGGGTAATGGTGAGCGCGACGTTCGCCCCCGCGGCCCGGCCGCCAATGAGCACGGTGGGCGTGGGAATGACGCCCAGATCATGGGTGAACGGCCCCCAGGTGGTGGCCGGCGCGGCTTGCTCGAAGATGACCGTGGTTTTTCCTGGGAACGCCTGAACCCACGCGCCCGGCGTGCCGGCGGTGATGCAGCGCCACACGATGCGGTTGGTATCGATCCACAGCTCATCCATTTCCCACGCGCCCGAGGTGGGCGGGCCGGCCGTGGCGGGCGAGCTGGGCTTCAAGTACCAGAGCCGGTCGTGGACTTTGGCGAAGTTCTCCTGCGCCACGCTTTGCGGCGCGGTGGAAAACTCGATGTCAGCCAGGTTTTTCATGGTGCGTTCAAGCGAGGTTCACGACCGCTTCATCGTAAGTTCTGGACTCGAGCCCGACCCCTTCCACGACCTGGCGCGCGTAGATGCGCAGTTTGAATTGCGTCTCGCCCGTCAGATCGATCGTGAGCTGAGCGCTGGCCGTATCCGCGGAATACCGCATGGCCGTTCCCACCAGTGAGCCATCCATTTTCCGCACTTCCAAGTGCCACAAATGTTGAGTGACGCCCGCCCATTTGCGCGCGGCGTTGTCGCCCTCGCGGCTCACAGGCGTCCAGGTCACGGCGCGCGTGGCGCCATTGCCGCCCCAACTGGGCGCGCCGTACCAGGTCGTGCCATTGACCGTCAGGCCGCGTGGTTTCCAAAAACGCTTGATGCGATCCGTGAACGTGACTCCGACAGAGGCCGGCGTGCCGGTGTATTCCACGTCCGGGTATTGGGGCAGGAATTCGAAGTTGTAGCTCGCGCCGGCGTAAGTGGCGCGCTCCAGGCGAAAAGCGTTTTTGAGCAGGTCCGCTTTGCTCACGAGCCACACCTCGGTGCCGTCCGCGTGGGTCAATCGTTTGGAATCGAAACGCTCACGTTTCACATCGGCCGAGTAACGGTGAGCGGCCGGATCGTCCGGCGTGACATTGTAGAGCGCCATCCATTCGTCATTCGGCGCCGCGCCCACGATGGCGAGGAACGTATCCTGGTCTGCATCGTTCGAGGTCAGGCTGGTGGGCACATCCGTATCGATGGAATCGACGATGAACGTGAACCTCCCATCCGATTGATGCGTGAAATCTCCCACGACGTGCCCGCGCCGGACAAAGGCGTTGATCTGTTTGGGCGAATCCGTCGTGCCGGCGATCTGGATGCGTGCGCCCACACACAATTTGCTCGGGCGCGCGGCCAGGGCGATGAGGTAAGGGCGCTGGCCGGTGTTTTCCGGAATGTAAGGCGCTTCAAGGACCGTCTGGTACACGAAGTCTGGCGCTGGCGCGACCGGCTTGGCGGGCGCGACGTACGGCGGCGCGGAGTAAGTTTTTTCCGCGAAGGATCCACGATCATTCTCGAACTCGATCTCAATGACGGGCCGAAACGGGTTGGGAACCGTCACGGCCAGGACCCGGCAGTAAAGCCAGCACAAACCTTCATGCTGGTAACTGAGCTTGAACAAGTTGCCGACCGTGAGGCCCTGGCGTTTGCTTTTGCGCACTTTGAGCCGGCCGCTCAGCCGGGGTTGGCTCATGATCTTGGCAGCGTTATTGGCCACGATCCAGGCCATGTCCGGCCGGGTGATCCAGGGCAGGCGCAGGGTTTGCGAAGCGGCCTCGCCCGTGATCGTGAAGTTGGCCAGATCGATGCCGGGCACGGAATCGTCCTTGAAGCCGTGATCGCGATTCGTGAAGGCCACGTGCACGGCGCTGAACGTGGCATCGTACCCATCGAGTTCATCCCAGTCCGGCGGCTCGATCAGGCAGGATTCATCGATCACGGGCAACGCTGGCGGCGAGCCGGTGTAAGGCAATTCACGCACGAGGCCCAAGCCTACCTGACCGGAGCCGAGCACGGTCAGGAACGCATCCACGTTTTGCAGCGCACTCGCGAGGAAATCCTTGAACGGCGTCTGGCGGGTGACGACGGGAGAAACGCCCAGGCCTTCATTCGTGAGCGTGTCCGCCACCGCGGTGAAGGAAGCATCGGCGTAGGCCGTGGACAATCCGAAGCCATAGCGCTGGTTGGACCACGCCTCGAGCAGCACGCTCGCGAGGTTCGCGTCATCATTCACCTCCGGGGCGGCCACGGCGGCGAACTTCGGATAACGCGCCACCACGCACTCGATGTTTTGCAGGTTCTGCTTGTTGTACCCGATGAAATGGCGGCTGGCCACGAGGTACGCCTGGCCACTGTAGGCCGGATGTTCGGCGGCCGCGTTGGCTGGATCCACGCCGTTGGGGTTGCGCGCCGCATCTTCGGAAAGAAGGGCGAGCGTGGGGTCGAAGTACTGATGTTCCGTGCCCCAGTAAATCCGGTAGTTTGCGCCAAATCCAGGAATGGCAATGGTCCGATACGTTTCGCTGCCCAGGATGGCTGTGACGCTCGCGCCCAGGCCGCCTCCGCCTGAAATCGTGATTGCGGGCGGCGTGACATATCCGCTGCCGAGTGACACAGGCTCGATGCCTACGAGCTTGCCGTTGCGCACAAGGGCGCGCGCCGTGGCGGGTGTGCCCGAGGGCGGCGGATCAATGCTGACGGTGGGCGTGCTGGTGTAATTGCTGCCGCGACTGACGATGTCAAAAGCCACCACCTTATCCACCGTCGTGTCGCGCGTGAGGCCCGCGCCGCCCTTGGGCCAGACTTCGACATCGTCAAAAAAGATTTTGTCCAGCCGGTCGAGCGGGCCGTGGCAAATAACCGCTGCCCACGAGCATCTATAGTTATAGCCGAGAGTTATGTCTTCTCCCGACATTCCGCCCGATTGCTTCACCTCCTCGATGATCTGATTGAAGGGCGGCGTGATGAACGTGACGCCGATGCGGCCCACGCCCACAACGAGCGGCAAGGGCCGCGCTTGCTGATCCGTGCTCAAGCGCGATGGCTCAAGCCCGAGCGGCTTGGGCTCGGGCTGGGGCAGATTGGTGGTGTGGCCAGATCCGAAGCTCATTCGCCGGTTTTGGGTTCGGTTTGGGCCACGGGCCGGTAGATGCGATGCAAACGCCGCCGGCAGGTCGGATCGTCCAGATCACTTTCGATCACGCCGTGCTGCTCGACCGCTTGCACGAACAACGACCCGGTTGTGACCACGCCCACGTGATGCGCCACCTTGTGCCACTTGAAGCAGAGCAAATCACCCGTGGCCGGGGCGCAGGCATCGTCACCCAGCGTCCACACGGGCACGAATTCCGGGCGCGTTGCGAGCCAATCCTCGAGCAGCGAGCGCTTGAGCGTGCGGCCGCCATCGAGCTGATAATCCGGCGGCGTCAAGGCGCTGATCACGCCGAGCGCCTGGTAAATGCCGGCGGCCAGGCCCACGCAATCCACCGCGCCGCCTTTTTGCCGGGCGTAATGGCCGAAGGACGTGCCGATCCATGAGCGCGCCTCGGTGATCAAGGCCTGGCGTTCGGCCATCGTGTGGAAAAACGGATTCATGCTTTGGTCAGATGCCAGCCCCGGCACGCAGGGCAAAAGTACGCGCGCAGATCCTTGGGCTGATGTCTGCGATGCCCGCTCAGAATGCGGTTGCGCGAGGTGAGCGCGGCCTTTTTGTCCGCATAGCGCAACTTGCCGCAACTCGTGATCGCGCGTGGATCCACCGCTACAAAGTTCATGGGCGTCATTTCTTGTTGCCGTTGACGGCGGGCTGGGCCGCCGCGCGGACGCTTGGGTTTTGCGGGGCCTGCACATGGCCGCCCCAGCGTTGGAAGTTGTAAAACTTGTCGCGGCAGGTGGCGTCCGCGCCATCGCAACCCGGAGCAAGTGTGGCGATGGCGCCCACGAGCGCGTCGGGATTGAGCAGAGGCGTTTTGGTGCGCAACTCGAGGCTCGTGCCCGTGAGGGCGGCGGATTGCGTCACGGCCACGCGCTGATACGTGGCGCCCGAGCCCACACTCAACCAGCCCAGCGCCCAGTAACCGAACGTGCCGCTGGCCGTTTCCCCCGCGAGCGGCGGAGCGCTGACGGTGAGCACGACCTTGCGGCCCACCACGCTTGTGATCTGACCGTTGATCCGCCAGCGGCTTTCCACCAGGCCGCACGGCGCGCTGAACACGGGGTAATTGCAGCGCGGCTGGAGCAAAAAGCGCGGGAACTTTTTCTCGAAAATGCCACCAAAGGCCTGGCAACGCGCGGTCAGCAGTTTGCCTTGCGGCTTCACGCTTTTGACCCGGCCCTGGAAAATGATCTGGCCCACGTTGGGCGCGGCGTAGGTCGTCTCGAATACCGCCACCCATAAGTGGCCGGGCAAGGTGAAGGGCAGGAATTGCGCGAGCGGATTCCACGGCTCACGCCAGCTCGTGAGCTCGAGGCCGTCATCCACGTTTTTCATGCTTTGGCGATGCGCGCCGTGCGTGATGGGGCGGCTGGTGAACGTGCTCGAGGTGATGGCTCCGCCCATGTCGGACACGATGTCCTCATTGAGCGAGGTCATGGTCCACGTCTGGGTGGATCCGCCTGCGGCCAGGCTGAAGCGATACAGGAAAACGGGTTGCTGGCCTGTTTCAAGGGCCGCGTATTCGGCCGGCAACTCGATCACGCGCACTTTGCGTTGCGCCCGGTTGTCCGCCCAGTACCGGGCCTTTTCCCCGTCCTCGACCAGCCGCACATAAACGAGCTGGCGCACGGTCCATGAATCATCCACGGCGCTGGCCAGGTCCGCGTCGAGCGTGATCAGTTCCTGGCCATCGAGCGTGACCTCGATGGAGCCGAGTTTGCCGTATTGGGTCACCTGGCCAGGCTTGCGGAACTCGAGATAAACGTCCGGGTGATCCGTCCAGACATCGCGCAGGTTTTGATCCTTGATCAGGAAGGTGAAATTGCTCGCCAGTCCTGGAGTGATTTCCAAGGCCAGAAAAGGCGAAGCGATCCAGAACCCATTCAGCCGGCCTTTGAGCGCGCTGAAAAAATTGTCCAAGGCCACGATCTCGTCCTCGCTGCGCAGATCCAGCGCAAACTCGAACCCGCGCACGGGCGCGAGCTGCAGCGGCTCGTACACGGGCGCGCTCATCCCCAGGACGCGATCGCGCAGCTCGTAGGAAAACGATTGGCGCGGCGTGGTGGCCCAGTTGACCGGGAAATCAAAGACGGGTCTGGAGAGAAACGTGGGCATGGATCACGGGAGCGTGTAGCAAGCGTCCACCTCGATGGTCCAAGCGCTGGTGAATGCGACCGAATGCCACAAATCCATCTGGTAATGGTTCGTGGCATCGTAACCGATAAAGCTCGTGGGGCTGGTGACATTGACCCAGCGGAGTTGCTCCTGGGTGACGTTGTAGCCGCCGGTCAATTTCTCCTGCTGCCATTGTGCCCACACGTCCGCGGCCCACGCGGCGATGACGGCGGGATCGAGTAACGTGGGCGGATTTGCGGAAGTGTAGAGCGGCAATTGCGTGCCGCCCACCGGACCGAAAAAGTATGTGCCCGCCTGGCCGCAACCGAAGCTGGGCCCAGAGCTCACGCCGGGTGTGATGACGAGCGGGCGGTCGTTTGGCGCCGTCTCGACCGGGCACGTGCCCGCCGCGCCCAATGTGGTGGAGCCAGGCGGCTCGCTCACGCGGATGGCGATTTCTCCGATCTCCGGCGTGAGCGCGGATTCATCCTCGACCTCGAGACGGCCAAAAAGCGCGGGGAAAACCTGGCTTTCCTCGCCGCTCGCTAACCTCGCGCCGTACACGCCGCGCAAGGGCGTGGCCATTTTCAGCTTGCCCGCGGTTGTGCCGGCGCTGAGCACAGGCACTTCCCAGAGGTATTGAAACACCTCGACCGCATTCAGGATGGCATTGAAGGGCGTGTCTGTGGTGGCAAAGGTCAAGGCTGTTGTGCCCAGGGTAATGGGCGCGGCCGTCGTGCAACGCCAGTACGTCCCGGCGTTCGTGCTTCCGGATTTCACCGCCACCGCGCCGAGTTCCTCGATCTCGCGGCCGTCATCCGCGCCGTTCCAACGCACGAGGTCCGTGCCGATCTTTTGGTAGATGCCATTCTGCCGGGCGTCCGTCTGATTTTTCAGCAGAACCAGATCGCCACTGAGAATCCCCACGAGATCAATGATGGCGATGCTGCTGGTCAGGTCCACGTTGCCTACGCTCGCGGCTTTCACCTCGAGGGCCGTGGGTTGGACGGTGATTTTGAGTGTGCCATCCGGCGCGGGCAGGATTTCCAGAAACTCACAGAACGTGGCTTTGTTCAGCGCGTTGCCCGCCTGCCGGTAGGGATCCACGTTTTCGTAGGCGAAGACGTTGCCCTCGGGGGCATCGAACAGGGAATGGGAAGGTTGGCCCGTGACTGAAACGCGCATTTTGCGGCGGTTGGTCGAGCCATCGAAGCCGGAGATGATCTCGGCAAAATGGCAACGCACGCGGCAGGGAATCGTGGGGTGAAGATGCGTGACGGTGATCTCGATCTTCGCGTTCGGATCGTTGCCTGAAATCTGGCGGGCGTGCTGATACACAGCCTCGGGCGCGGGCTGGGGCACGAGCGAAGTGTCAATGGCCGCGAGCGTCAGGGCCGAGCCTCCGCCCGTGGCGTAAAATGTATCCGCCACCCAATCCCCGATCGCCGGGCCATCCAGATTGATTTGGAGCGCGAGGTTCTCGCGTGTCTCGGGGGATTGTGGGCGCCGATGGAGGAAAAAGGCGTAATCCCCCGGAGCAAAGGGCCACAAGCCATCCACCGGGATCTGGTCAAACGCCTCCGCGCGGCGAATCGTGCCGGCCGTGCCGGGAACGATGCTGGAAACGAAAATCGTGACTGTATCCAGGGCCGCGCGAAAGAACCCAGCGCGCCGGAGTGTGACGCTCACGCTGTTGTTCATCTGCTGATCGTACGGCCCTGGCTCGTAGTAATAGAGCTTGCCCACCTCGAGCCCCGGCACGAGCCAGGCATTGGAGGTGAATCCGCTTTCCACGGCGCGCAAGGTTGCTTGCGGCTTCACGTATTGCGCCCGCGCAAAGTTCGGGCACACCGCGCGGCCGCGCTGGAGGGCGGCCAGAATGCGGGCGCGGAGCCGGGCGCCTTCCTGAGGCGTGAAGCTGTTCGCCGTGTAGCTCAGGCTGAGCAAGGGCTTGGCCGGCGCGCCCGTGGCGCGATCCTCGGCACTGGTCACACCCGGCGCGATCTCCGTGCGCCAGCGCCGTTCCCAGTCCAATCCCTCGCGCCAGTTGATCCAGTGCGGCAAAGCCACGCAATCGTTGATCAGAGAAACGCTCATGAACACGAATGGACACGAACCGCGGGACACGAATGGACACGAACCGCGGGACACGAATGGACACGAATCGCGGAGCACGAATGGACACGAATCGCGGAGCACGAATGGACACGAATGGGAGGGAAGGATTCACGCTTCCTCCCATTCGCGTTCATTCGTGTTCTCTGATTCGTGTTCATTCGTGTGGTTCGAGCCGGGGTTAAGAAGGAATTCCCAGTTCCGTTTTGGCCCCGCGCACGTGACCGAGGATCACGGCGCGGCCATCGCGGCCTTTGAGCACTTCGAGCGCGCGCTGGATGTTATCCACGATCACCACTTGCGGTTCGGCCGTGACATTGACGTGATTTTGAAACGCGCCCCGCGCCTCGAGCGTATCGCCCGCGACCACGGCCAGGCGCGCATCGGTTCCGATGAACCCGCCTTCCGCCAGCCGCGGAATGGTCACGTGCGCAAAATCCACCGCGGCCGGTTTGAAGTGCAATGCCTCGCTGACCAGTCCGCCCGAGGCAAAGGCCGCCACGAACGTCTCGAGCTGTTGCGCGTTGACCGCGTCGATAAAAGCCCGGCCGCCGTAGCGCGCCGTGGCCGCGGCGTTGATCACGCCTTCGCCATTCGACAGCCACGCGGGGATTTTGTCTTCCTTGGGCCCGCCAGGGCCGCGCACGTAGCCGCCCTCGGCAAACGCGCCGGCCAGCGCCGCGATGCCCGCGAGCACAGCCGCCAGGCCCACCACGCCAGCCACACCAAACGAGCCGATGCTCGAGAATAGCGCCGCCGGGCTCCAGGCGCTGGCGGTGGTGGATGCCGTGGCCGCGCTTTCGGCCGCGCTGGCCTTTTGCGCGGCGGAGCCGACCGCCTTGGTCGCGGTGATGTTCTGGCGCGCCCCCAGGTGGAAAATGTTGTCGAGGGTTGTGCGAATGGTGTTGAAGAGCGTGTACTGGAGGATGAGATCGACCACGCCGGCGATGATCGAGCTTTGGACCTGCCGCCAGATTTGCCCCCATTGGCCTGTTTGCAGAATGATGCTGGAAAGCGAGTCTGAAAGGCCCCGGAACGTGGTGTTCAAGGTATTTGCGCCAAAGTCATCCAGCGCCTTGAGCGGTTGGGCAAATTCACGCGCGCCCGTGGCGTTGCCCTGTTCATCCAGCACGTTTTGCCGGCCGAGCGCGCCGCTCGTGGCGCTGAACTTTTTGTCGAACGCATCCTGGAGATTGGCCTGGCGGCGATTCTCGATGATCTGCGTTTCGAGCTGCAAAATTTTCTGCTGCGCGGCGGCTTGCTCCTGAAGCGAAAGCGTGCCCGAGGCCAGGGCGGCGCGGTTGATCTCGATCTGGCGGAGCAAAAGATCGTTATGGCGCGACACCAGCGCCACGAGGCGTTCGTGTTTGGCCGCAATGTTGGGCGAGGGATCGCTATTGAGCCGCGCGCGCTCGGCCTCGACCAGGGCCAGATCGATCTCGATCAACGCTTGCTTGTCCTTCTGCTCCTGCTGCACGCGCAACCGCGTCAGGGCGGCCACGCGCGCGTTTTCGATCTCCGCCTCCGTCAGGCGCAGATCGGCCGGAAGATTTTTCTGCGAGGCGCGCAGCTCCGCGAGTTGTTGCTCGAGCTGAAGTTCGCCCGCGAGCAATTCCTGATTCGTCAACTGCGCCAGCGTGATGCGGTTCTGAGCGGCGGTTTTCGCGTCTGCGATCTCGCTCTCACTGCGTTTCTGGGCGCCCGCCAGAATTTTCTGGTCGAACTCGACCTGCGCCTGGATCAAATCCGCGTCGCGTTTGGCGTTGATCTCGGTGATCTCGCTCCGGGTGGAGCGTTCCAGCTCGGCTGGTTGCTTATCCTTGGGCAGCGCCTGGAAGGTGGGATCGTTCTGTACCTTGGCCCGGATGCTGGCGATCTGACGGTCCGCTTCCGAATTGATGAAGGTCAGTTGCTTCTCGAAGACGTCCGACAAAATCGCTCGCGAGCGTTGCTCGAGTTCCGCCGCGCTGATCGTGCTGCCGGCCTGGTTAAACGCCGCTTCGAGCTCGGCCAGCTCCAGTTCCCGCTTGGCCTTGAAAATGGCGAAGGCCGCGGCTTCCTCGGCCGCGCGCGCTTTGTCCGTGAGCTGGTTGGCCTGGGATTGCTGGCCCTGACGTTGTAGCGATTCCTCAACTCCTCGGAGCAGACGCAATTTTTCGCGCATCACATCGTTACCCACGCCAGCGTCCGGTGGAATGGTGCGGGTGACGGTTTGCTCCTGAACAAAGCCACGCTCGGTAAGTCGAGGAGGGATCGTGGTCGTGACCGTGCGTGGGGTGAAGGCGCGCTCGATGTCGGCGCGCATTTGGTCAGCGGCTTCTTTGGTGATCTTGCCCGCGCGCTCGAACTCGGCGATTTGCCGCTCGGTAAACGCGCGCAAATTGGTGTTGGCGTCCTTTAAGTTCTGCTCACTGAGCGCCTCCTGCTGGCGCGCCTTGTACGCGCTCCAGGCGCTGGAGGCAATGCCAATGGCCGCGGCCAGCGCGCCGATGGCGACAACGGCCAGGCCAAGCGGCCCGAGCGCCATCGCGCCGCCCACCGCTGTTTTCAGTAACCCGAAGCGCAGGGCCAGATTGGCCGCCCCTTCTGCAATGAGCGCAAAGGCGTTTTTGTAGGTGAGCTGGGCCAACGCAGCGGGCCCCACCAATGCGGTGAGCAATGCGTCGGCAAAGCCCGCAAACTTGACGGCCGTGAAGACCACGCCCAGGCCGGCCACGGTTTCCGCAATGATCACGAAGGCTTTTTGAATGGTGGGGCCGTGCGCCACGGCAAATTCCAGAAACTTGTTGAGTGCGGGCAGCACTTGCACAGCGAGCTTCTGAGCCGCGCCTTCGAACACAGTTTTGAGATCATTCAGCGAATCGTTGAACTGACCCGCCGCGCGCGCGGCGTTGCCGCTGAACTCGAGACCAAGTGCGCGCACTTTGCCTTGCATCGCGTCAATGCTGGCCGAGCCGCCATTCAAGAGCGGAATGAGGTTCTGGCCCGCGCGCCCGAAAAGTTGCACGGCCAGCACGCTTTTACCGGCTCCGTCTTGCAGCGAAGTGAAGCCGTCGGCTACGGCGCGGAAGATTTCCTCGGAGCTCTTGAGTTTGCCCTCGGAATCGTGGACCTCGACACCCAGGCGTCGGAACGCAATCGTAGCCGCGCTGGCGGGATCAGCCGTGTCCTGGACCTGCGAAGCCAGTTGTTTGAAGCCAAAAGCGAGGCTGGCCAGATCAACGCCATTTTGGCGCGCGGTGATGCGTAAGCTGGAAAGGAACTCCACGCTCACGCCTACTTGCTGCGCGAGCTCGTTGAGCCGATCTCCCGTATCGACCGCCTGGTGAGCGAGCACGGCCAGAGTGGCAGGCACAGCGGCGATGGCGGCCACGAGGCCGCTGTAAAGGAGCTTGTGCTCGGAGAGAACGGCGTTAAGTCGCGTGAGCGCGCCCGTGTTCGCGTCATTCGAGCGGGCCAGAGCCTCGTTCTGCTTTTGGACGGCGGACAGGACGGACGTGGCCTGATCCGTGGCTTTGACCAGAATGTCGATATTGCTCGGCACGGTGGAGTTGTGGTTCAGGATCCGTTGAGTGTGGCGAGGAGGCGTTCCTGCGTTTCGTAAAACTGGCTCACGCCGCTTTGATCGAGCACGCTGGCAATGGCCAGGCGTGTGATTTGCAAGTGGCGCAGCGCGGCGCGGGCTTCATCGCGCTCCGCGCGGTGCTGGGCGTACTCGTAAAAGAGCCGGAGCTTGGCCGGGCTGTACTCGAGCACGACGCGCGCGTCGTGCCCGTGCGCGATCAGGTACTCGAGGACGGCGCCGAGGCTGAGGCGATCCGCGCCTCGATCTCGGCGTTCGCCCGCTCGGCCACCTCGCGGAGGCGGCCGGTCGTGTCCGTGGCCAGAGCGACGCGGGCTCGAGCTTTCAGCCAGCCCGAGCCCTTCGTTAAATTTAGCCTCTGGCCCTCCTCGATGATGCGGTCAAAGGACTCGTGCGTGAGCGTGTCGAGCCAGGCTTGATCCTTGCCTGTGTAAAGCTGGGCTTCGGCCGCCTCGCCCGTGGCCAGAGCCTGGCCAATGGCGGCCCGTTCCCGCGCGGGAATGTCGCGGATAAAAACTTTGTCGAGCAACCGCACGAGCTTGCCCCCTTCCTTCACCTCGCGCTCGATTTCGATCTCGCAACCGCCATTCAAGATTTCCAACTCGCGTTTGGGGTCCATAGATTTTGGACTTTGAACTTCGGACTTTGGACCTGGGCTTATTTCCCTGTCGCGAGGGCGCGGATGAGGGCCTTTTCCGGTTCGGTCCCGAACTCATTGAAATGAGCCATGAGCCGCGTTTTGGCCTCGAGCGAAGCGAGGGTGAAATGTTCCTTGAGCTGTTTAGCGCGCTCGGGCGTGAGCGTGTCCGTGCCGGGAGCGGGTGTTGGATTGGCCATAGTACCTTTCTGTGTTTCGCGTTTTGCGTTGTGGGTTTTTGGTGGTCAGTGGTGGGGAGCGCGCGGGCTTTGGTTTGCACCGCGCGGCCGCGCGCTCCCCTGGGCGGGTGACGATTAAGCCACCGAAACGTTGTTCGTGCTGGTGCGGCTCTGCCAGTTGCCGACCGTATCAGTCACGAGCACGGTAAAGGTCAGGTCCGCAAAGCTCGTGGCGCTGAAGGCCGAGGCCGAGTCGAGCGTGATCTGGCAGGTAAAATCCTGGTAATCGGCAAAGACGGTGTTCTGGTCGTCCTGGTCAAAGAGGAACAACCGCCCCACGCCGTTCAGCTTCACGGTTGTGCCCGGCTTGATGCCGTAGAACGCCGCCGTGCTGCCGGCGGTGATGGCCGGCGCGGTCACGACCGGGGTGAGGTTCGCTGTTTGAGCCGTGAGGAACATGATGCGGCCCGTGAGCTGATCCACCACGAAATCGGTTCCTTCCACTTTAGAGGCAATGGTCAGCGCGCTGATGTTGCGGATGCGCGCGCCGAGCACCGTAATGTCGTACCAATTGCCAATCACAGCGGCCGTCGTGCCGAACGCCAGCACGTCGGCGCTCGCGGCGCTCTGAATGGCCTGGCTGAAGTTCGTTCCATCCGATCCGCCGAGCATGATTTTCTGAACGAGCTTGTTGAACTCATCCGTCTTGATTTTGAACTGGATCTGCGAGCGGGTGATGTCCTCGCGATCTTTGCGCGGCGCGCCGCGATTGGCGGACACGTGCTCGACTTTCTGCGTATCGATCTGCGGCGTGATCTCGACGATGTTGCCAAAGGGCGTGAAGCCGCCCACGGCAAACGTGGCCGCAGCGGTGGCGGCAGCGGCGCCGTTGGCGAAATGGAATTCTGCGCCCACGCGCAGGAGCGCGCGCAGGTTGGTCGTGTTGTTTTTCTGGGGCATGAGGAGTTACGGGTTGGGAGTTTGGAGTTGTGGGTTACGTGCTGGTTCAGGGAAGCGTCTCGGCGACGAATTGGGTGATCTCTCGGGGAAAGGAAAAGTGGGCGTGATACGCGATGACGCCGGGCTGGCCATTGTCCTGTTCCGACTCGAAGCCAGTAAAGTGCATGGCTTGCGCGCGGAATGGGCGCCAGATCGCGAGCTGGTAAATGACGTTGTTCAACGCGGTCAGCGCGGTTTTGCGAATGCCCGCGCTGGCGTCGCGGTTGATGGTCACGTTCTCGAAGATCGAGACGGTCAATTGGACCTGGACAACGGGAGCGCTTCCTTCAGCGGCGATCGCGCCGGCGGGCGTGAGAATCAGAATGGCCAGGCCCGCTTTGCCTGAGGCGTTTTGGCTGAGCGCGCCCTGGGCGAGCGCGGTGGCCACGGCGCTGTTGATGTCGCCCGCGTCCTCGGTCACGAAGGGCACATCCGCGAACCAGGCTTGTTCCTGCAGGCGGGAAACGGCGCGGGTTTGCAGATCGAGGAACGGGTTCATGCGCGGGCCTTTTCGATTTGCAATTGCGCCTCGATGGCGCCGAGCGCGGCGGTGGCGATCTCGGCTTCACTCGGCAGGACGGTGGGATCGGGCCGATGCGTCGTCTTGCGCACGAGCCAGTAAAACACTTTGCCCCCGCGCGATTCGGCCGTGACGCGGCGCGAGCCATCTTTGCGCTTGCGTCCGAAATCAAGCCGGGTGTGTTCCGCCTCGACGAGCGCCGGAGCGCGCCGGCCCGAGCCGTCGTTGAGCGGGGCCAGGGCAAACTTGAGCTGGGCAAATTCTCGGGCGCGATGGCCGTACGCTTCCGGGGTGGCGGGAATGGTCAGAAACTTCCGGCGCACAGGCAGGACCACGCCGCCAAAGTAACGGAGGGCAAAGCCGAGATGGTTGATGCTGATGACCGCGCCGCCGGCCGTGGGCGTGGGGTTCTGCACGCTTTGCCGCACTTGCGCCCAAAAATGCGTGCGTGGCCAGCCGTCTTTGTTTCCACGCGTGGCTTCGAGATTGGCCAGGTGCGCGCGGATGCGGTTGGCCGCGCCACGCGCGCCAATGAGCGCGAGCTTCTCGGGCGCCAGTTGCGTGCGGCTCGCGAGGAGCGCGGCGCTGACCGAGTCTTTGATGTCAATGGTGACGGCCACGGCGGCTTAGGTTCCGTTTTCGAGTGAGGCGCTTTCCGGCTGGCGCGCGAGCGCGACGTGGCACCAATGCAGGGCGGATTCCAGTTCCGTGAGCGCGAGCGAGCGCTCGCGTCCCGGCGCGCAGTAATCGTGGATCAAGTAGGCCAGCTCCCTGGCCCGGTGTTGGAGCACGCCCAGCTTGGTTTCCTGCATGGGGGCCAAAGTGGCCGGGCCGAAAGCGCGCTCGAGGTCGAGGTTGATGTAAGTTTTGGGCGAAGTGCTCATGCGGACAGATCCATTTCGAAGCCGCGCGTTTGCGGCTCGATGCGCGTCTCGAGATCGATCAACCCGAGATCGATGGCCTCGGCGCGGGCCACATCCGCCACATCCACGCCCGAGTTGAAGTCGAACGGTGGATACGGCTGGCCAAAAGCGCTGAGCGCTTCCCAGACCGGATCGTTTTTCAGCGCGATGCAACGGCCTTCCATGCCTTCGACCAGCGCCAGGCCCTCGGGCTGGCCGGGAAATATTTTGCCGCCAGCGGCGCGCCAGCGTGCGTACCAGTTGCGCTTTTGCGCGCGATCGATCACGCGCACGAGCTCCTGGGCAGGCCAGGCATCGAGCAAGGCTTCATCCTGCCCTTGCGCCCAGCGGCCGTACCCCTGGGCCATCTCGACGTTTGTGCGCAGGATGAGATTGAGGCGCGCATCCGTGCGCAGGTCCTGGATCGTGCCGGCCTGGTCGGGCTCGGGCTGGTAATTGATCGAGCGCAGGAATTGTTTGAGCTCGAGGCGCGCGCTGGCCGGGTCCACGCCTTCCGTGGCTCGGGATCCATCCGGGCGGGTGACGCGCGCGGGATTCAAGAGGCCATCAATGAGGTTTCTGGCGCGTTGCAGGAACTCTTCATTCATGACGCGGGCGCTGAACATGGCGCGCTCGCGCACGCTCGCTTCCAGGCGCATGAGCTCGGCGCTGCTCAGCGGCGTGGGCATGAGCTTTTTCACGGCCCGGCTTTGCAGGGCTTCGCGAAAAGGCGAGGGATCATTGAAGGTCATGCGGTCAGAGGCTCCGGCGGCTGCGGGTGATGTTCACGGCGGCGGCGCTGGTGGAAAAGGTCAAGGGACTGGAAGCGTTCGAGACGTTGCCCGCGGCATCGCGCGCTCGCACGGTGTACGTGTAGCTCGTGCTGGGCGTGAGGCCGCTTTCCGCCAGGCTCGTGCTCGCGGTCGAGGCGCGGAACACGCCGGCGCGATACACATCGTACCCAGTCACAGCCACATTATCCGTGCTCGCGCTCCAGGAGATCGTGGCGCTCGTGCTCGTGATGCTGCCCGCGCTCAGGCCGGTGGGAACGCTCGGGGCAATGACATCGCCGCCGCCACCCAAGGCCGCGCGCAATGGATGCGGATAGGTGTACTTGACGTAACCTGGCTTGGCCGTGTTGTTGTTGAAGTAATCCCGGCCCGCCACGATGTAGAGAGCAGGATCATCCGAGCCCGTGCATTCATTCGGTGAGTAACCGGTCACGCCGACGACCGGAGTGAAAAGCGTGTTGTTCCACAGGTAAACGGGTTCGGAATCCCCCACGTAATCCGAGCCATCCGAAGATCGGCCCAAGCCATCCACCCCTGTGCCCGTGACGCGGCCCATGCCGATCTGGCGGGGGCAAGGATACTGGATGCCCGCGAGGCCCGCGCCCCAGCACGGATTTGGTCCGGCTGAGCGCTCGACATTTTGAATGGCGAGGATGATTTCGGTTTTGTCCCCCCAGTAACCGGGAGAATTGATGTCGTCGAACGTGCAATCCGTGATCAGGAACGTGCCGCCGCGCGAGCTGTGAAACGCATTCAGGTTCAAGCTCTGGCTCCCGACGTTATCGAACATGAAACTCGAGTTGTAGAATTCGATGTGGCGCACGCCATATGTGGAAGAATCCGCGCCGTGTGACCCCGTCATCGAGTTGTTGAACACACAGTAGCGCAGGACGGCGCGTCCGCGGTTATCGATGTCGCACGCGAGCATTCCGTGAAAATCCGAGTCTTCGATGTAGAAGTTGCTCGCGCCGGTCGTGTCCGCGGCCCCCATGGTCGAGGCGCTGGTCCATGAGGCCGTTTCGTTGTTGGCCACGTGATGCAGCGCGGAGCCGGACACGTTAAAGTACTGTGCGACGAAGGAACAATTCCACACCACGCCCCGGTTGTTGCTCGCGTAGATGCAAGCGATGCCGCTGTCCGGTTCGAAATAACAATCATGGATGAGCGTGGGCTTGGTGCCCGACGATGGTTTCAACCAGATAAACTCACCCGTGCCACTCGATTGCGTGAAGCGGATCTGGGCGATCTCGACGCTGTGCGTGGCGTCTTCGTCCACATTGATGAAATCGCCACTGAAACTTTTGATGATGCTGGTGGTGGGCGGCGTGGAGACGATCCAGGTGTTTTGCGTACCACTGCCGACGCCATTCACGGCGGTGACATTGACCGTGAGGCTGATGCCGCTGTAGGCCGTGACCGTGCCGACCATGATGGGCGAATCGCCTGTAACCGTGCCGCCCACGCCGATGATGCCGCCCACGCGCCGCAGCTCGAGCGTATCGCCCACGTTGATGGCAAGGCCCGATTGCTTGAGCGTCAGCGTCTTTGACCCGGTCCCAATCGTCAGGCTGGAAGCGCTCTGGGCGATCACCCGGCCCGCGCCCTGGCCTGCCAGCTTGATGCCTTTACCCGCGATGTTCAGAGCGCCCGTCCAGGTGAATGTGCCAGCGGGAATGTTGATTTTCCAAGTGTCCACCACCGCAGCGTCATTGATGGCGTTCTGCACATCCGTGCGTGAGCCATCGGTGGTCGCGATCTTATTGACCGAGTCCAATGTGTAACCCTGCCCGCGCGGGGCGAGCACGAGCCAGCCGAGGATAAGGCAAAGGAGAAACTTCATGGATTGATCGAGATGGATCCCTGCGCGCGGGACGCGCTCATCGTCCACGACATTGTGACGGTGGCGGCGCCGGGCTCGTAGGAGAAGGCGGCGGATTGGTTGGCTCCACCATTGTTCTGATAAGCTTCCTGCGTCTGGCCAGCGCCCACGGTCGGGGTCGAGTTATAAAAGCTGAGCACATCCACGACGCGCGCGCCGGTCTGGGAGGAAATATTCAGCGTCGTCGTCGTGCTGCCCACGTAAGCCGACACTGAACCCACGCTATCGTAATTAGAGGCGTAGGCCACGGTGGCGCCGCCCGAGGGATAGGAGATGACGATGTTAGCCGTGGTGGCCGCCGGCGAGGTGAGATAGTAAATGGCGCAATAATCCGTGCCCGATTGCGTTCCGCCGGCGAAGGTCATCGCCGTCCCGTTCCATGTCGCGCCGGTCGATTGCCGGTTGTACGTGCCGACACGAAGAACGAGCACGTCCGCCCCGGATGGAACCGTGTGACTGAAGCTGTGCGAGCTTGTGACCTGGGAATTGAGCGTGGCTGTGCCGACTTCGATGACGGAACCGCCACCTGCTGCCGCCGCGCGGATGGGGCCGCGAATGATGATCTGGTCCGCGCGCGCGAATTCACCCGCGAGAATCAGCCAGCAAAGGAGGAAGGAAAGGTAAGGCTTCATTGCGCGGCCTTCACTTCGATGACCACGTCGAGGAGCGTGCTGTTGACCGTGCTGGCGTCCTGGGCCGCGCTGCCATCGCGCGCCACGCGCACGACCCACAAGCGCTCGGCGGTGAGCGCCGCGCCCCAGCCCGTGAGCGTGGTCCAACCGGCGGATTCCACGTCGTTGTTCGCCCCGCTTGCATCAGCGGAGAAATCCACATTGATGGCGGTGCCCACGGCGGTCGTGATGGGGGAGCTGTTGGCAATGCTGGCCATGCTCAGCACGTAGCGATGGGTGGCCGTGTCCGCGCCGTTCAGTTTGAAAAGAAGCTTCACGCGCGGGTCCACGGATGTGTCCAGGTCCGGCGGCACCATGAAGTAGAACTCGGCGTAGTTGGCCGAGGCGGCGGCGGAGTTCGAGAACGTGGCGCGGCCGTAATCCAGCGCTGTGCTGGTCGTGCCGAGCGTGGCGCCTGTGCCGTCCGCCAGGTGTGGATGGGTCAGGTGAATGTAGTGGAGGAAGCGGAGCGTGTTGCCCGTGCCGGTGGCGTCGAAATCCTTGTTCGTAAACGTCGCGGCGCTCGAGGGACTCACGCCGCTGTTTTCCTGGCTGAGCGTGATCTGGCTGGTGGTCCAATCGATCACGAACACGGTCACGCCGCTCGCCGGCGTGGTCACGGTAATGCCTGTGCCCGTGAGCGTGGGGTTGTTGGCCGTCCAGTTGACCGTGCGTGTGCCATCGCCCACGACCACGAGCCAGGACGTGCGCCAGGTGGTGGCGCCCGCGTTGTAATTCACAAGCGTGGGCGAGGTGGACGAGGTCGTGAGCGTGAGGATGGTGAGCGGCTTGCGGCAATCGACCGTGGGCGCGGCGGAGGTGATGGGCGTGGCGATGCGATCGAGCGCGCGCTGCAAACGGCCTGAGCCATCGAAGATCGTGGAGATCGGCTGGCCGAGGCCGGCGCTCGGGAGCGCGAGGCAAAGCAACAGGAGCAGGAGAAATTTTTTCATGGGTCAGTAAAGGATCACGTAAAGGCCGTCGTTTTGAGCGCCCATCATGTAGAGGTTGTAGAGGTCCTCGACGGACCCCGCCGGCACGACAAAAGGCAAGGAACCGCCCGCAAGAATTTCAAAGGGCAATTCGTTCGACTTCAGCCCCACCCAAACGGAGGCCGTGTTGGCGAGTGGTTTTCCCTGGCCATCGAAGCCTTTGATCCCAAGCAGCGTCGCGCCGTAAAAACGATTACCGGAGGTCGAGTCAATGCGCTGGGGCGTATCCGTGGCAGCGAGTGTGGCGAGATAAGTGGAAGCGCGGGCCATAAGTCAATTCGAAGTAAAGTGGTCAGGAGTCAGGATTCAGTTTCAGAGGCCGTCGGTATTGGCCGAGGTCCATTCGCGCGTGGGCGCGGTGATGCGGGGTTTGAAGCTCGGGCTTTGGACATCAGCCGTGGACTCGGGATCGTCCGGAGTGCTTGGTTCATCCTTGCCATCCGCGATGCGGTCGAGCAGAGCCACGGCGCGCTCGATCTGCGTTTTTTGATCTTCGTTGAGCGCGAGGCCTGGCAATCGGGTTTGTAACGCTTCGAGCACGAGGTAAGCGCCCACCCATTTGAGCTCCGGCGGGAGCGCGTTGGCCATGACGCTCACTTTGTAGCCGCCCGAGCGAATCTTCTGGCGGATGCGCGAGGCGATGTCCGCCATCACGCGCGGGAATGGATCGGTTTGCCCCACGGCCAGCGCGGCGGTGCGCAAGGCCGCGGCCTGGGCGGCCACGACGTAGTCGTTCAGGTCCGTAGTCGTCAGGACGATCCAGGCGCTCATGCTTTTAAGTCCAAAGTCCGAGGTCCGAGGTCCAAAGTCTGGAGTTCAAAGTCCAAGGTCCAAAGTCCGAAGTCATCCGAGACGCGGCGCGGGCTATGCGATCCCGCGCCGCGCTCGGGCGGCTGGGTGGTTTGGGTTACTTACGAGATGTTGAGTAGGACGCCAGCGGCGGAGTTAGTGACTTTGACGTCACTGGACCAATCGAAGCCGGCCACTTCCACGCGGCCGTCATCGCGCGGATAGGTGCGCGGTACCATCCAGTTGCCACGCAGGCGGAAAGTTTTCATGAAGCTCGGATCGCGCCGGGTGGGATTGGGCCGGCGGGCGAAGATGATCACCTTGGAATCGAGCACGAAGGACAAGCTCGCGGTGGCTCCTTCCGCGGCTGTGTCGTACACCATGTAACTGGTGCGCACGTCGGCATTGCCCAGGAAAAGCTGGCCGACGTTATCGACCGTAGGCACAGCCACGCCGAGCTGGGAATTGGCCTGGCGATTGCCGCCCACGATGAACCGGCCACGCACGAGCGAGTGGTTTTTGAAAATCTTCCACGCGGTGGCGCCGAATAAAATCCCCGCCACCACGGCGGAGCCCGAGGCGGCCGCTTTGATGACGCTCAGGATTTGCGTATCGATGTCGTCAATGGGATCGGCCGAGCCGCTCGTCCAGGTTTTGTTCGTGCCCGCGCCCAGGGTCGTGAGGGCGCTGTTGACCACCTGGAGTTCGTGATCGAGTCCGCCCACTTCAGCGGCCATGTCGGCCGCTTCCTGCAGGAGATTCTCGGCGTAGCCGGATTCCTGGGCTTCGTTGATCTCCAGATTGTCGAGCGGGATGTCGAGCGCGTGCGGCTCGCAATTGTAGGTTTGATCCGTGGCGGAGAAGGCCAGTTCCGTGGCGCGGCCGCCCAGGCCACGGCGCGTGTTGGGCGTGCGGAAACGGTTCTTCTCGTCGTACTTCTTGTAGCGCCCAACCATCGTGGGGACATCCACGCCAGGGGCGAGAAAATCGGCGATGGGTTGAATGGCGGACTGAGCCGCGCCCTGCGAGTACTCGCGCAGGAGCGGGCTTCCGGAAACAGCAGCAAGGGTGGACATGGGTCAGGTTCGAGTTTCGGGTTTCGGGTTGGTGAGTTTGGGTCGTCAGTTCGGGAGCGAGCGGGGATCAGGTCAGAATGGTGATGGAGGGCGCGGGGTTGTGGCGCACGAGGGCAAGCTGGCCATCCACGAAATCCTCCTCGAAGTAACCCACCTGGCTGGACGAGCCGCCGCCCAGGCCGGCCTTGTTGGCACGCACTTTGCCAAAATCACCCGTGGTGGCTGGAATGGCCGGATCCCCCGCCGAGCCCGTGCCCTTGGCTTTGATGCGAACGTTGCGCACGGCTGTGAGGGGCCGGAGCGTGACGTACGAGCCAGCGGCCGCGCCTTCCTCGATGACGTACGGGCAAGCCTGTGTCACCGCGGAGGGCAGATCAGCCTTGGCCACGCCCGAGGCGCTGATGAGGCGGGCCAGGAAACCTTCCTTGCCCGTGAGATCGACATTAGCGAGGACTCGGATCAAGCCCTCCTGAGTATTGGATTGAGCGGAAACCATAGAGTTTTAGTGGATGGGGTTTGGGTTTAGGGTTGGGTGAGCTGTGGAATTCGCGGGCTTACTGAGCGGGAATTTCCGCCTCGGCCATTTTCCAGGCCGAGCTGCGCGAGAGGTGTTTGTTGGCCGCCATCAGTTCCGTGGCGCGATTGGAGATTTTGCTCGCGCGCGTTTTTTCCTTCTCCGCTTTGGCTGGATCATCCGCCACCTGGCCGGCCGGCGTTTTGGTCGCCTGGCGGTTGTGCATGGGTTTATCCACCTGGCCGCCCGATCCAGGAGCGGGCTTGTCCGCAGGGGCGGCGATGCTTTCCAGGAGCTGGATCGCCACCTCGCGGTTGGCGAGGAGGGATTGCTTCCATGCGTCGCGCTTTTCCGGCGCGAAGCGGTTGGCGTATTTGGTCAGGTCCGCCTCGACCTGGGCCTCGATCAATTTGGTGTTCTCGGCCTTCAGCTTGGTGTTCTCCGATTCGAGCGTTTTGGCGCGATTGGTCATGGCGGCGTGATCTGCGCCGGTGGTCTGGAGTTTTTTGATTTCCGCCATGCAGGATTCGGCGGAGGCCTCCGGGCTGAGGCCCAGGGCTTTGGCTATTTCGTTCATGGATGTGGTCTTGGGTGGTTGGGTTGGGGGGGTTGCCGCCGCGTCGGCAGGAGTTGCGCGGTTGGAAAGGGGAACCATGCCCCGCATGTTCGGATTGTTGGTCAGGCCCGCGGTATCGAGCCGCAAGGGGCGGACGCGCTTGTTGTCGATCTGCTCCACGTCCCGAGGCAGCCAGGCGGGCGAGATCAACCGGTAATTGCCTCCCGTGATGGACGCTTCACCTTCCGCGGTGAGCCGGATCTTGCCCCAGAGGCCATCGGCGCGGTTGGCCACGGCCTCGATCCAGCCCGCGGCGCTGGAGGATTTCTCGGGATCGTAGCTGAAGTGCTCGTAATCCAGGAGCAAGCCAGGGAAGTTCGGCTGGCGGGCCTGGGCCTGGAACCGATTGACCATCTCAGCGAGCGCCCGATCATCCACCACCTGGATCACCTCCATCTCGGGATGGTAAAACTCACCCTTGGGCACCAGGTGAAACCACCCATCCGGCGGCAGGGTAAACTTCCCGTCCGCCGCGCGATTGAGCAGAGGCATAGAACGCCCGAGGTCAGGACGGGCCAAGGAAGCGGGAGCAGCGTTCATGGATGGCGGAGGGCGGCTGGGGTGGTTTTGGGGGTGGCAGTGAGTGAGGGTCGGTTTCTAATGTCCTTGAATCTTCTTGATGAGGCACCATGGCTGCGTTTTTCCGGTGGGGGCGCTACCTAGACATGGTCCAAACGCTCCTGGGGCAAATTCGAGGGGTCTTGGGTGGGGCCATGGCCTCATGGCTTGCCTCCGTTTTCTGGATCGGGCACATTGCTCGGGCCCGAGCGCGTTTTGGACGTCAGCCCAAGGGATCGCCGATTGGCGGTTGCATGAGGTCCTCGGGCTTCAGTTTTCTTGAAGGTCACCAAGGCGAGTCTCTTCTGGCCGGTCCATACTTCCTCAACGACGTAATGGGTTCCATTGAACCTCTTGGTGTAAACGACGCGTTTGCGCCCACGCTTTTCCTTGCCTGACTCGATGGTGTCCGGATTGCCGACGATTTCCGGCAGGCGCTCGTAATCCGCCGGTCCAACGTTCGAGTGGCCTTTCTTCACGTGCCGGATTTCATCCGGCCGTAAGTGATGCTGGTAACCGGAGACATCCAAGCCAGTGGCCGTCTTGATGCGCGCGGCCATCCCTTCGCTCACTGGCGCATAATCAGCCGCCTCTCCAGCCATAGCCCGCTGAATGGAAGCTCGCGCTTGAGCGTGGGCATCCGAGGATGATTGGCCGGCGGAAGATGCGCCGCCCGCAACTCCACCCCCGCCATCAGTCCACTGGCCATCGGGAGCGCGGAGTTGATCAGTGCGGAAATTGTTTTTCAGCGGCCGCGCCTCCGCGCCTTGCGTGATGCCATTGGCCAGGGCGGCGCTGAGCGTTTGCTCGAGCACGCGGGCGGAGTCCGGGTCCGCATTCACATCCTGGAGCAAGCGCGGCAATTCCCGCTGGAGCGCTTCAAGTTTCTGCCGGAGCAAGGTCGGATCAGAGATTTGCAGGATGGCTTCAAGGCGCCTGACGAGCGGTTGCAAATCGGCTGCGACGGCCTGGGCCAACTTCGCCGTGGCGGTCTGGGCGAGCGGATTCTTCGCCGCGGGCTCAGATTGCCTATTTCGAAGTCCAAGGTCCGAATTCGGCGTGGCGCTCGGACTTTGGACTTCGGACCCTGGACCTTGGACCGGGGCTTTGAGGGAAATATCGTAGCCCGTTTTCTCGCTGAGTTGCTCGGGGCTGAGCTGGAAGCCAGCCACGCTGAGCTTTTGCGCGTGATCGACAATTTCTCCCGTGTCCTGCTCCTCATTGGCGGCCAATTGGAAGTACGCCAGGCGCGGTTGGCCGGGAAATGCGCGCTCCAGAATCTCCCGATCCAGGCCGCGCTGGAACGCTTCATTGATTTTGCGCGCTTCGGCGCGGGCGATGGCCGCAAACGTATCCGCGTGCGCTCCGCCCGCGAGCGTGCCTGAGCCGCTCTGGGCCAGCATCGTGAGCAAACCGCCCGTGCCCGCGAGGACGAGCTGTTCCTGGAGAAATTTCAGATGATCCCGGAACGGGTTGAGGCCGCGCGGGCCATCCACTGTTTGCACGGTCGAGCCATTGGGCAATGCGCCCGAACCGCCCTCGGCCACGCTGCCCGCCGCCGTCTCGAACCGGGCCGCGTCCTGATCGTTCGTGATCGTGGGCGGCGCGATGATGATCACGCCGGGCAAGCCGTAAATTTCGATGAACGCGTCCCAATCTTTCTGGCTGAGATTTTGCCGGACGAATTTGACCAGGCCGATGCGGTTGATGTGGCGACGCACTTCGCGCTGCACCCAGTTCGCGGGGTCGATCGTCATTTCCTCGCCCAGGCCGCTGAAGTTGGTCGAGCGCGCGTCAGGATTGTAGCGCCAGGCCCCGCGCAAACCGTCCCGGACCACGTTCCATTGATCGAGAGGTTCCAGGCTCGTGATCGTCGCTCCATCTGGCGCGCGATGTTTTTCCAAATGAGCGAAGCCGCGAAAAGTGGCCGTGCTCAAATGCTCGATGGCCTCGGTCAGATTCTCGAGGCCTTCGTACGCTTCGCGGAGCGCGGCGCTTTGCTCCTCGGCCAGGCTCGGGTCAAAGCCCGAGCGGGTTTGGTCCACGGTGCGAATGTCCCAATCCAGCTCGCAGAGCGCGCTCGAGCGACGCTCGCAGAGCGCGAACAAGTCCGGGTCCGTTTGCTCGATGAAGAAATAAGCCCACTGGAGATCCGCCATCTCGCCGCGGTAAAACGCTTCGAGCAATTGAATCGCGCGGCTGATCGTCAGGCCGCGGAGCGGGTTGTATGCTTCGCGCCATTTGTTGAGTTTGCTCACGCGCTTCTCGAGCGAGAGCGAACGCAATGCCGGCATCGGCGGGGCCGTGTTGCGCAAAACGTCCAACGTCCGAGGCATGAGGTCCAAGGTGTGGCCTGAACGCGCCGCTGGACTTTGGACTCCGGACCTTGGACTTTGGACTTTGGGTTTCCCGTTCACGCCGCCGCCCTCCTTTCGCCGCGCGCGTGCTGGCGTTCACTGGTGACGCCACGCGCTTGCGGGATCCAGCACGGGCCGCCCTGGGCGATGGCATGCAAGGCCAGCTTGCAGGCGTCGAACGTGTCGCCATGTTTGCCATCCGGAGCAGGTTCACACACAAAGTTGCCCCGCTCCTTTTTCACCAGGCGAAAATCATCCTTGAGGTAACGTTCGGGCGGCAGCCACAGGTGATTGTCATTCAACTCGCCGACGAGCTGGCCACCGAGAAATTGCTTGAGCGTGATCGGCTCCGGCTGGCCAGGGCGCTCGATGGTTTCCGAAGCGATGACCAGCTCGACTGGCAACTCCGCCGCCAGCGCCTTGCGCAAATCCGTGGCCCAGTACCGTTCGTTCGTTGCGTCAATGCAAAGCCGGCGCGCGGGCCCGCCCTCCGATCGCGCACGAATCGTGGCGATAATCGAGCGGACACGGTCGCGCGCCAGATCAGGATCGGCCGTTTTCCAGACGAACACGGCGCGGGCAATGGACTCGACGCCACGGCGCTCGATCACGGCGCAGGCCGTGGGGTTGCTCACACCCTTCTCGGTCGTGGCCAGATCGAGGCCCACGCCTACCGGCCCCGAGCCCAGATGCGCGCGGAGAAATTCCAGCGCGCGCCCAAAATCCGACTCCTCATAAATCACCACGCAGGCGCATTGGCCCAGGCCGCGTTGCTGGGCCGAATCCAACTCGATGAGGCCGCACGCGGCCGATCCGCCCAGGACGAATTTAACGGCGTAATTCCGATCCCATGCGTCCTTGTCCGGATCTGTCGCGCGGCTCTGCTCCGGCGTGATGGGCGCGCCTGTGTCGTCATCGTACATCCAGACGCCATCCGCGTGCGCGTCCCAGGCCGTGATCCGCAGGACCCACACGCCCAGATCGCTCCGGTACCAATTGCCCTCGGGCTGAACCGGGAACTCGACCCCGATGGGCGGCGCGAGCAGCTCGAAGGAATAATGCGTATCATCCGGCGGCGGCGTGGTGGTGAGCAGGCAGCGGAATTTCGGGTTCGAGGAAATGATCGGCCGCACGGCCTCCCAGACCTCGCGGAATTTTTTGACCCGCCCCACTTCATCCAGGATCAAATCGCCCGTCTCACCCACGGCCGAGGGCGTGAGGGCCACGACCTTGGTGCGCGAGTAAATCGAACGGGAATGGTACAGCCGGAACTCGAGACGCTGGGCTTCGTACAACTCCGCCCAGTCATCCGGGGAAATGTCGGCCACGCTCTTGCCACCGCGTTCATCCACGACGTCGAGCAATGTCTTGGCTTGCACGGCGAGCGCGGCCTGGGATTCGAAAGCGCGCTGCAATTGCTCGGATTCCTTGCGCACGATCTCGCGGCCGAGATCAAGCTTGACCGAGCCAAACACCACCGTGTGCCCGGCCTGGCGCATCATCTTTTTGAGCGCGATGCGCGAGGCGATGGTCGTTTTGCCGTACTGCCGGCGCGCGAGCAGGCCGGCGATGCGATGCTCATCCACGCCACGCTCGAAAGCGCGCTGGCCCGCGCGGATGCGGGTCGCGTCCAAGGTCCGGCGTCCAAGGTCCGAAGCCATGGGCGCGCCGCTCGGGGCGGGCGGGACATTGGACTTTGGACTTTGGACTCCGGACATGGGATGGGTGATCAGCGTCGCGCCTCGCCGAACATGAGCTGGTACAGTTGATCGAGCTTGGTGTCGTGCGTGGCCGGGCTGGAGGCGATCTCGCGCGCTTTCTGATCCTCGGCCCATTGCAAAAAGAGCGCGCACGTTTCGCGGCGGAATTTCTCCTGCGCGAGCTCGAGGTTGGCCTGGCTGATGTCCTGTTCCCGCGCTTTGAGAATGAGGGAGAAGAGCGCCCGTACATCTTCGGGATCCGAGTGCGGCGCGATGGCCAGCTCGAAGGCGCGCTGCTTGATCGCATCCACGGTGGCCTGGTCGAACCGGCCCGGTGAGCGCGCGGCTTCCTCCGCAATCTCGTGCGCGGTCGAAACCGCGCGCTTGCGCCGTGCAATCAAGGCCGGCGCACAGACCGCCTGCCAGAATTCCGACAAGGCCGAAAGCGAGACGGACACACCAAAGCCATCCGGCGGCGCGGCCGAGAGACGTTGCCGGGCCGCGTGATATGGCAGGCCGCCCAGGAGCCAATCCGCCAGTTGCGCCTGTTGTTCCTCGGGAAGGTTCAGGAGCTTCGAGTCGGAGCGGGTTTTTCTCATGCGGTTGCATCACGCGGGAATCTGCTCAGCCAGGAGCGCGCGGCCTTGATCCGTGATTTTCCATTTGAGCGGGCCGCCCAGCGCGGGCCGCACGGCTGTGATCGCGCTTTGTTGCTCGAGATCGCGCAGCGCGGCCTTGAACTCGCTCAAGAGCAACGCGGGCTGAATGCCGAGCGCGGCCTGCTGCTGGAGCGCGTCTTCCGGCACGAGCAGGCCCCCGCATTCCTCGAGCGTGCGGAGGATTTCCAAACGAACACGGAGCTGGCGGCGTTCACTCATGGGTGGGCATCAAGCGGCGAAATACCTGGCGAGCTGGCGGCGCGAATACATCCGGGCCAGATACGCGCGTGCCTGTTGATGGGCGCGGCGGGAACAGGTCTGGATTCGGCCGGGCTCGCGCTTGGGGCGGGCCAGTTGGAATTTGCGCCGCGCCGGGGCAAAAGCCCGGCCTTCAAAGCGGCCAGCATCAATGCGGCTTCGCGAGCGAGGCTTGGGATCAAGTCAGTCATGATTCAGTCCTTCCTTTGGCGGAGCGCTCGATCAACCGGTCGAGCTTGAGCTGGGTCGTGCCGAGGGAGCTGTGCACGCTTTCCAGCGCGCTTTTCAGTCCGGTGACTTCGCGCCCGAGGTGAAAGAATTCGCCCGTCAGTTTTTCGCCCATCTCGCGGGCTTCGATCCGCGCGCCCTCGACTTTGGCTTCAATGGCCTGGCGGCGGGCCTCGCCATTGGTGACGATGGATTTTTCGAGCGTCTTGAGGTCCGTCTCCACGCGGTCGATCCGCCCATCGATCTCGGTGCGCACGCCATCGAGTTGCTCCGTCGTGGCGTACGTGGCTTCGAAGCTGACCTCGCGCCGCTGCTTGCCGCCGCGCGCCCAGCTCACGATCCGCTCCAGCCCCGGCGCAAGAGCCAAAGCCACGAGAATCCAAATACCAAAATCCGTCGGAGTGGGCCCGTGACTCGCGATAGCGCTGGCGGCCTGGCTCGAATCCGCAAAACCGGTGGTCATAAGAAACCCGTGGGGCATGGTCATGGGGCTTGGCTGGCCGCGTTCAGGCGTCGTGCACGTAACGATCCAGCAGCGTGCGCACATCGCGCATCACGCCGGCGTAGTTTTGGTGGCGCGCGAGTGTTTCCTTGAATTGTTCATCGAGCTTCTGGCCTTCCGGCGTGGATTGGAGGAATTCGCGCCCCGCTTCGATGCCCTGCACGAGCGCCACGCCCACGCGCCGGTTGCGCACCGAGGCATAGGCCGAGTACGCCCAGCCCAAGGCCAGGGCGGCCGCGCCGGCAAAGGGAAAGGGCAACGCGCCTCCGGCCTGGATCGCTCCCGCAAGCTCGGGCCGGGGCACGAGATTGGTCACGAGCGTGGGCGGGGCGTGCGTGTAAGTGATTTCCGGCTCGATCCGGCGCTCGACGCGCGCAGGCGTCACTTCACCCGTGAGCGCGTTCGTGGAGGCGGGCGCGAGCACGATTTCATTCGTCCGTGTGATGACGTTCGTGGCAAGGATCGGGCCCGGCACACTCACCACCTCCCGGCGGTAGAGCGTGCGCTCGATCGGCGCGCAACCGGTCAGCACCAGCCCGCAGATCACGAGGCATAGCCAGAGCATGATCCAGATGGCGTCGCGCCAGAGATTGGCCGGGTAAGAAAACAGGCCGCCGGCGGCAGGGAGAAGCCCGTGCGGTGGGGAACACGGTGTATTGAAGGCCGCCGGCGGCTGTGACTCGCGCAGCGACTCGCGAGAAGATGTTTTGGATTGCGCCCAAACCCGCTGAAGGCAGGCCAGGCCGCGCTGGACGAGGGAACGAGCGGACTTGAGCTGGAAAAGATTTGCACTCAACACGCGCTCATTCTGAGCGCGTGCCGGGCGCATCGTTAGCCTTGCGGCTGCTTCATGCGCTCTGAGGAAGGAAAATCAATGTTACCCGATGGCTTCTCACAAAAGTCTTTATCCACTCTGGCCTTCCGCCGATAAGCCTGCGGCGTTCTTTTTCTCACGCTGCGCAGGAGCGCGGATGAGGAGCTGCAGCTCCAGTTTTCCCCGCAGAGCGAGTGCTCTTGCGAGGTAACGCGAGGGTCGCCCTGGCCTTGCAGGGCGGCCCTTTTTGCCTCCGCCCCGCACAGGCCAATCCCTAGCCCCATCTCGGGTTGCTTCTGCTTGACGCCTCACGGAAATTCAACGCGCATAGTACGCGATCACTGGTCCGGTCAGAGAGCCGCTTCCCGATCGGGGGAAGCGGCTTCGGTTTTCCGCAGGTCCTGTTCCTGCGGAGAGGTAACGCAAGGGCCGTTCCGCGAGTGCGGGACGGCTTTTCCTTGGCTCAATCGAGTGGAGGTGCCCCCACCAAACGCAAGGTGGCGTTGAGCTTGGCTTCCGGACTTTGGGAACTCCGGGCGATTTTTTCCGTTTCCCGGCGGGTGAATTCACGCACGATCTCATCGCGGAGTTTTTCCACCGGGAGCCGTGAATCGAGCTTCAGCATGTAAGGCTTGGCGAGGGAGAGGAAAATGTCTCGCGCGCGTTGGAGCGTCTCCGTCCGCTCGAAATGATTGGCTCGATCGCCGCGAGTGCGAATACGGCTCAGACCTTCGGCTGGGTCCAGATCCAGCAGCACAAGCAAATCCGGTTCGGGGGCAAATTCCTCATTGCGGCGGATCAACTCCACCGGATCCAAGCCGCGCGCTCCCTGATAGGCCGCGGTGGAAAAGTAATAGCGGTCCACGATCACAATCATCCCCCGCTCCAGAGCCGGCTTGAGGGTCGAGTCCACGTGCTGCTGACGGTCGCGGATGAATAGCTCCACTTCCTCCTCGAGCGAAAGGCGCCCGGTCAACGCGGAGTCCCTCAAGATCTGGCCCCAGGGTCCGGTGGTTGGCTCTTTGGCGCGCAAGACGGCCAGCCCGCGCATTTGCAACGCCTCTTGGACAAAGTGCGCTTGGGTCGTTTTCCCTGCCCCATCGATGCCCTCGATCGCAATCAAAAAGCCAGGGAGTTGGAACTCGGTCATAGAATGAGCGCAGCGTGGGAGGCTGAGAGGGCAAGGTCAAGACATGACGCCGCCCGGCAGCGGATTTAAGTTCCGCTCATTCCAACTTACTCGACCCGGTCTTTCGCGCGCTTCGCCTCACGCCCCAGCCATTGCATGTTGCACGCGCAATCCACGCCGCCGCGTTTTAAGGGGACGATGTGATCGATCTGGTAGCCAGGCCGGCCGCGCGGGTAACCGCTCAGGCGCTTGAAACGCACGCGCTCGCTCGTGCTCCGTTTGATCTTCCCGCGCGCGTCGCGCGTGATCTCCCGGCGCGAGCTGGCCGTGTGCCCGCAACCCACCTCGCACGCGGGCACCTGCTCGCGCAGGCGTGTCGCGAGTTGCTCCGCGAAGGCCGGAGCCAAACACAGCGCCAGCGCCAGTAGTGCGGAAAGGATACGAATCATGTGGTTTGGGCGTTCCGAACCAACCCGAACAGATTCCGGGAAACACGATGAAACAGAAGAAGCGTTATACCGGACGCTGTTACCCAAAATACTCCGTACCAGAATGGGGGACGATCTGGGTCATAAAAAAAACCTCCCAAGGTGAACACGCAGTAACACAGTGAGAGGGTCATTGCTTCCTGGATGTAGTCCAAAAACAGTTCGTAAAAACGCGTCTTGCGGAGGATCTCCATGGCTGGACTCTGAAAGCCGATCAGGATGGATTTGGCGGTTGCCAGAAATCCCACAAAAATTGATCCCATGGTAAGCGAGGCCGCTAAAATGTCCTGCCCTTTTGGAAACGGCAACGCGAGCCACCAAAACCCTGCGCCAAAGCAGAGGGGGATAGCGTACGGGTAAGTCCGTTCAAGCCAGCGACGCATCAGTGCATCAAGTTTTTCCAGGAGTTAAAAGCGCGCTCGAGTGCATTCCAGCGCTCCTGTCGAGAATAGCGCCGGTCCGCTCCAGGCGTCAATGGAACCTCTGTGCGCATTTCCCAGCGCGCTGGGAAACTGACCTAATCAAACTTCAGATCAACCATTTGCCATCCGTTGCCAACGCGCCGGAGTTTGATCGTCCAGTTGTTCCTGAGTTTGGCTCCAAACGCATTCTGCGCATCCACGTAGCCCCATGCTTGCCACGTGCCATCGCCATTCTCGGACGCCCCCAGCCGCGGGTCCTGCGTGCGCTGCGCGGTGTGGTAATTGGGAAAAGTGGCCGACCCCGGTGCTTTAAGATTTTGACGCACAAGTTCTCTCGCTGCGTACCAGGCGGCCGCTGCAGGATCGTGCTTCGGGGTGGATGTCCCACTGAGCCAAACCACGAACATGATCACGGCACCGACGACGATCGTGAGGCAACCGCAACCGGCCTGCGCCGGGCTCATTTGTGTCTTAGCCATGGGCTTTGTTTGTAGGACGAATTCTGTCGCTAATCTCAGGGATTACCCGCGGTGCTCTGCGTACATTATACGGGTGCTGCCTATGTACTTTATCGTCGCTCGTTCGGGACGCATCGTCGTGCCCGCGTTAGTTGCCTTTGTTTACTTCAATTCGTTCAGCCGCCTCGTGCGCGTCAGTTACTTGAAGCTTGATCCTCGCGCGCCTTCTGCCTCTCCAAGCTCCGCTTCGCTTTCTTTTCCAGCTCCTCCATTTTCTTAAGGAGCTTGGGAGCGGCGGTGTTGGCTGGCGATGGCGCGGAATTTTCGGCTGGTTTCCGCAGACGTGGGCCGCCTTTGCCAGCCCTGTCAGGTGAACGAATTTCCTCGGTCGGGACCTGCAGGCCTTTAGCACGCAGATATTCGGCTACGGCTTCGCGTAAAAAATCCGAGCGCTGGGTAAATCCTCGACACTTGTCGATTTTTTCGACCAGGGACTTTTTTGCCCAGAAGCCGAGGAGATCTTGATCTGGATGACGTTGTCCTGGCACATCCGCTGTTTAACACCCGCAAGGATTTTTGCAATAGCTCTTGACTGGGTGTTAAACTCAGAGTAACACAGTGCACATGGTAGCTCTGAAGGTGAAAAAACAACGTGGAGCACACAGAAGAGATCAGTGCACGTTCGTCGGTGCCTGGTTCCCCAAATCCTGGGTCGAAGCGATTGATCAACTCGTGGCTCGTGAAGATCTGGACCGCTCGAAAATCCTCCGCCGCGCCGTCCAAGAAAAACTCGAAGCTCAAAGTGTGGAGTCCCAATGAACCCCAACTCAATCCCAGGAGCTATTTTGCGTGCGGTTTGCGGCTTCACTCGTGCGGGCGCATCTGCTCGTGAAACCACTCCTGGAAATGGAAACACTTGCGAGCGCGAGCCTCGACCCAATCTTGAACTCCAGCCACGTACCAAGCCTCCACTGTCTCGGCTTGGAGCCATCTTGCTGTTTCCTCTGACCAGGGCGGGGCGCAAAAATCTGCCACTTTACTATCTGGTCCGCCCACCGACGCGTATCGGGCGCGCGCCCAGGACAGCGCCTCTCTCAGAAAAAATGCGTCGCCGCGCTGAAGCCGCGGCCATCGTGCTGTGGTGGCCCATTGGAAAGGTGCTGACGTTATTTTGGCTCTGGAGGCAGCCGCCATCTGATGAAGCTGTGCTCGCATGGTGGCAAAGCAGTAAAGCTGCCCAGGATAATCATAAACTGGCTCTGCCTGCCACTTCGACCGAGGAGAGGTCCGTAAGGCCAGATCAAGGGCGGCCGCTTTCCAGCCAGTTGGCCGATCAAGGTTCATGGGGCGTGGTTTCACCCAACCCTACCAGCGGCGCATTGGCCGCCGCAAATGCAAAGGAGGCCCGATGAACCCGATGAACCGCGCCCGCGCCGTGTCAGGAATGTGGGTTGAAAACGCCCTCGCCTTTTGCGACGCACTCCTTTGTTCCATCCGCGTGGTATATCCACGCCTCCCACGTTGGTTTCTTCGCATGGCTGTCCGTCACGACGTAGCGGTGGTCAGCTTTGATGATCTGGGCGATCTGCGCGTTCACGGTGTGCATCCACTCGAGATACTCAGAGAATATGGCCTTCGTGCTTTTGTAGTCTGGCTTGGGATGCCAGTGCTTCGCGGGGGTTACGCGCTGCGCCTCACGGTTCCAATGTATCGCTGGATCAAAAGTCACCGTGCAGGTCAGTCCGTTTTTGAAGGTCAGTCGGAATTTGTGGGCGCTCATACGCCTGGGATTGGGATGTGCGCAAACGCTAGCCACAAGGCCGCCACCGGGCAAGCGGCGGAAAAGAGGAGGGATGCCCGATGAATAAAACTAACGCTAGGAGCCAAACTTCCATTGCGCCCACCCAGGGCCTTGGTCGTGCCAGTAGCCCACGAGCATCATCTCGAGTGTGGCCTGCTCGTCCGCTTGGATGGGCTGAGCCGACTCGCGCGACATACCGCGGCAAAGGTCAAGAGCAGCTTCGAGCCGCAAGTGAACCTGGGCCAGCACAGCGTCTTCCATCATCGGCCATTCGTTGCTGGTTGCGAATCGTCGGCAGGCGGCATCGGCTGCGCGAATTTCGGAAAATGGCCTGGCCTCAACCCATTTTGCAATCTGTGTCCGCAACACCGGGGCGGGAGCGTGGGGAAGTTCGCGGATGGCTGTTTCCAGCTTCAGGGCAAGGTTCTTATAGGTCGGGTTCATTGGGAGGCGCAAACGCTAGCCACAAGGCCGCCACCGGGCAAGCGGCGGAAAAGAGGAGGAAGGCCCGATGAACCTGCGCGCGGAGGTATTGATCAGTGGAGAGGGGAAATTTCTGGCCGTGCCCGTGGATGAGGAGGGGGAATTCTTGGAAGCGCCCAGCTACGATGTGACCGCGAGCATGCACGAGCTGATCGAGGGCATGCTGGGCGCAGAAGCGGTGCAAACGCTCGTGCAAGGCATCCGCCAGGCCCATGCGGACCACTTGAAACTTACCCAGGGCCAGAACCGAGAGAGGAATTGACCTATGATCCTGAAATCCAACTTGAACCTCATCCCATTCGAATTCGAACACCGCCCCGTGCGCGTGGTCATGCAGCAAGGCCGTCCATGGTTCGTGGTCCTGGACGCGTGCCGGATCTTGGGCATCCGCAACTCGCGCGATGCTTTCAAACGATTGCACGAAGATGAAAAGGGTGTCGCTTCAACCGACACCCTTGGCGGGAATCAGGCGCTGCAGATTTGTTCTGAGCCTGGGTTGTACCGGTTGATCTTTGCCTCGCGCAAGGCGGAGGCGGAGGCGTTCAAGCGGTGGGTGTTTCACGAGGTGCTGCCGGCCATCGCGCGCACGGGCCGGTATGGGGGTGAAGCGGAGGCGGCGCAGCAAGTGGAGCTGGCGCGGTGGGAGCTGGGCCGGGCGCGGGCGCGGCGGCGGCTCACGCACCTGCTGCAGGAGCTGGAGGCGGAGCCGGAGCCTGGGATGGATTACGCGAGCTTGAGCGAGTGGTTTGCCCAGCAAGGCTGGGCGCCACTGACGCCCAGTGAAAAGGCGCGCCTGAGCCATGACGTCAAAAAGCATTGCCTGGCGCATGGCTTCGGCTGGGTCACGCGCTGGGGGCAGGGGCATCTACACCCCACGCGGCTGTGGCCAGTGCCCGTGCTGGTGGTGGCCGCTGCGCGCGAGCGCGCGCGTGTGGCCCTCGAGCAGGAAGCGCTGGCGCTGGAGGAGGCCCAATGAACCCCCCGCAAGCGGAAAAAATTCACCGCCCTAGTTTCTCTGAAATGGAGGTTTTGAGGGCCAGTATCCGAAATACTCTGCAGATCGAGCGGGAGATGCTTGAAGGAGTACTGCGTAGAGGGCTTCACCAAATTCTCGCCAGGTGTCCAGCATCAGCCACAACAAAAGCTCCTGAGGCGTCCGCTGAGGATCAGGCAGCGGCGCTGGCTCCCGGCCATAGCCAGCAACGGGAAAAAGGAGAAAACGGAGCTGGCGGATTGCCCATAAAATGCGCAGCGAGCACGCATCTCGCTCGGCCGGAGACCGAGCGGGCCAATGGCCACGCAAAATCCAATCCAGGCAAAGATCATCAATACGCCCGCGAACGCTGGCCAGCGCTTGCTGCCAGGATTCTGAGCTGGCTGGGTTTTCTGGTAAAGGTAGGTCTTCGAGCGGTGGCAAAGTGGCGAGCTCGCGCGTCAAGAGTTGCGCCGCATCTTCCCAAGGGGTCATGCGCGCAACTTAATGGCGCGCCAGACCTTCCGGCAACGGAAAAGGAGGCCCGATGAAGCCCGTTCTGAATGAATCAGGCGGCTTGGAAACCCGTGTGGTAACCTATTTCCCTCCGGGGGCGGCCGTCTTGCTCCGGCGCCTGGCGGACGATGAACTGGAGATCCAGTTGGGAATAGTGGATCAAGCGGGTGGCTTCAGCCCCATCCGGCATCAGGCCCACCAGCCGCAGCAAACCGGAGGAAAGCGGGTTGATGGTGCGCACGCAGAAGCCGTCCGCAGTCCTTACTTCCAGGGCTTCGTGGGCGCGCAACGCCGCCTGAGCCTCTTCAAGTACGCGGCGCAAATCCTCCGCCGCCTGCGTGGCCATGCTTTCCGCAAAGGGGACAAGCGGGGTGAGCTTCACAAGGGGCAGGGTACAAACTCCCCGACAACCTATCAAGCGGAGGACGCCCAATGAATTCCCCTGTGTTGAGCGCTCGTGAGCTGGAGGATTTTCTGGATGGCCAGGGTGTGGCGCCGCTCACGGGCGTGCTGGTGGCGGATGCCGCTTACGCGCTCCCGGCGGAAGATTGGGTGACGTGGGAATTTGCCGCCACGCTCGGGCAATGGCTCACGCGCCTGCACATCGCGGGCTGGGTGGCGGAAAGCTGGGATTGTGATGACTTTGCCGCCTTTGCCCGGTTGCTCGCGAGCCTCATGCACAACCGCACGCGGCCCGGCGCGAGCGGGCTGGCGCTGGGGGAATTCTGGTACTTCCGCGCGGATGGCGGCGGGCATGCCATCAACCTTTTCGTGACGCGCCAGCGCGGGGAACTCGCGCTGCGCTTTCTGGAACCGCAAACCGGGCGCCTGGTGGCGCTCACTCGCAAGGAGATCGAATCATGCACTGCGTACCGTTTTTGAAAGGCCCAAAAGTCAGCGCCCTCCACAGGCTCGGGTTGCTGCTGTTGCTCGTGGGTTGGGCTGGTTGCGCCACGCCGGAGCGCCCGGCCTCGCTGTACCCGCCGGCCAGTGAATGGATGCTCAACACGCCGCCGGTGCGTTACGCGGAGTAAATCCGAAGTCCAAAGTCCAAGGTCCCAAGTCCGAAGTCCACAAACCAAGCCATGCTCCCTCCCGCTCCTACTCTGGCCGCGCCTGCGAGGCTCGGGGTTTTGCCGAGGGGCGCTCAAGCCGCGGCGGACGCAAGGCTTGGGGCGCGCCCTCATCAAGGCAACGGGCGGGCCGCGAGACGGCGTTCAGAAGCGGAGCAATTCTCGTTTGATTTCGATTACGGGCACAACCTCCCGCTCCTGACGGTGGAGGAGATCGCGGAGCGCGAGGGCTGGAGCGCGCGCCAGGTGTACGATCTGGCCGAGGAAGGCCGTTTCCTGAGCTTCAGCATCACGCATGATCCCGCGCCGGAGCGCCAGCGCTTGCGCATCGTGCGCGCCACGATCCACACGGACCTGCGCGCGCTCGTGATCGAGGATTGGCTCAAGACGGTGGCGAGCATTGACGCCTGGCTGCTGCCGCATCGCCGTGAAGTGCTCACGCCTCGCGAGGTGGCGCTGGCGCTGCGCTGCTGCGGCACGCACGTGCGGGCGCTCTATGACGCGGGTGAGATCGCCGCGCGCTTCATTGGCAGCGCGGGCGTGGCGCGGGAGCATTTGCGCTTCACGCGCTCGAGTCTGGTGGAATTCGTCCGCCGGCGCATCCAGGCCAAGTGCGGGCTCACCTGCCCAAGCCCAATGCCCAAGGTCCCGAGTCCAAGGTCCGAGGTCCAACGTCCCCTATGAAATCGAACCCCATCTTTCACTGGTGTGTGCTCCTTTTCTTCCTGTTGAGCGGTTGCGTGGTGGCCTTTGGCTACGCGCAACGCCCCACCTGGGGCGGCGCCATTGCGCTTCTGCTGTATGTGGCCCTTTCGCTCTGGACCGCCTGGGAACTGGCCCGCTGATCGAATGACGAATGACGAATGACGAACCCATGAACCAAGCCCTGATCAAAAGCACTCCGGAAAACCTGCTCCCGGCCGAGCCCGGCGCGGCTGAGGCCCACCAACTCTGTGCCCTGCATAAAGACGCCCAGGATGGCCTGCGCCGCGTCGTGGCGCTGGGGTTGTACTGCTTTTACCTCAAGTCACTCTGCAAAAGTCAAAATGGGTTCGGTCTTTTTTTAAAGGACCATTGTCCAGAATTAGCCCGCGAAAAAGCCGTTTCCCAGCGCGCTGGGAAACATTGGGTTCCCACCTCCAGCCTGAGCGCGGCCATGCAGATCACGATGCTGGTGGCCAAGCAATGCGGGCTGAACATGCACGAGGCCGCCGAGTTATCTGACGGTGGGCGCGTCTTGCAGCTTCCCCCCGCCGAATTGACCCCACCGCAGAAGAAGTTTGTGCAGGCGGTGTTTGATTTTACGGAGGGCAAAAGCCAGCGGCAATTGCTGGCGGAGGCGCGAGGAGCGAGCAAAGGCGAGGAAGGGGCCACGGCGCCGGCGCGCGAACCGCACGGGGGCAAAACGAGCAACATCGCGGCGGTGGAGCTGGTGCAAGGGGTGATCCGCCAGATGGAGCTGATCCTCTCGCCCAAGGGCATGATCCTGGCGCGCATTCCAGATGCGCTGCGGGATCATTTGCTCGAGACGGGCATCGAGCTGAACAACCGCATCCGGGAGATCAAAAAGCCGCACTGAGTTGCGAAGGCCGATGGCCGATTTTCGATTGCCGCCATGAACCCACCCCAAAACCCACGCGGGCCGCTGCCGCTCGAAAGCGCGGAGCGCATGGGCGCGAAGGTGGTGGCGGAGCTGGGGCCGTTCTGCGAGCGGGCGGAGCTGGCTGGCAGCATCCGGCGGCGCGTGGCCTGGGTGAATGACATTGACGTGGTGGTGATTCCCAAGCCGGGGCTGGAAGCCGCGCTGCAGGAGCGCGTACTGCGCCGCTCGCGGCGGCTGGTGGCGGGGCCGCAGCAGATCGAAGTGGTGATGCCCAATGGCGTGCGGCTGGATGTGTGGATCGCGCGGCCCACGGAGTACGACCTGGTGGACACGAAGCCGACAAACTTCGGGAGCTTGTGGCTCTGCCGCACGGGCTCGCGTGAGCATAACCTCAAGCTCATAGCCCGCGCCAGGGAACTGAGCCTCACGTGGAATCCGTATCACGGCGTGTTCGATTCGTTTGGCCGGGTGCTGGCGTGTGAGACGGAGGAAGAAATCTTCCGCGCGCTCGAGCTCGAGTTCGTCCCGCCGCACGAGAGGGCGTGCTGAACTTTTCACTTTGCACTTTTCACTTTGAACTCAACTTTCCCCCATACCCACAAAACCGAGGCCGACGGAGGCGGCTTGGGTGCTTCAAACGCTGAGCAACCGCCGGCCGCGGTGACGCACGAGTCTCGTGCATCGAACGACTCGGCCGCGCCGGCGGTTGTATCTGCCGCGAGCGCGGGAAAGCTCGCGCGGCGCAAAGCCAAACTTTCGCTCGAGATCCCGGAGGCGGATCAGGTGGAGTTTGCCAGGCTGCCGGAAGCCGTGCGGATGGAGATGACGGAGCTGGTGGGCTTGTTCAACGAAATCCACGCGGCAACGAACAAGCAAGCGGCTTGCAGGGTGATTGAGGCGCGCTACGCGGGCGTGCGCGGGCGGAGCGCTTCGCGGCTGAGCGCGTTGTACCATAAGTTCCTCAAACTCGGCTGGCGCGCGTGTGTGAACCGCTCGAAGGCAGGCAAGCCCTGGTGGCTTCAGGCAGAGCAAAGCGCGGTGCTGCCCGAGGCCTTCCTTCAGGAATGGAAACGCCGCTGTGAAGCGAACCAGCGCAAATGCAAGCCCGCACACCGCGCGCTGCTCGCGCAATGGCAACGCTGGTGGCGCGGCGACCGGCGGGCCGCTTTGCCGGGGTACAGTGAATGCCCGCCACCGGGCACGACAGGCAAACATCCGGACGGGTGGAGTTACGAGAACCTCATGCGCCACGCGCCCCCGGCTTACGATCTCAAGGCCGCGCGGGTGGGCCGCAGCGCCGCGCGCGCGATGCTGCCGCTCGTGTACACCACGCGGGCGGACTTGTGGGTGGGCTCGCATTACATGTTCGACGATCTGTGGCACGACCACATGGTGAACGTGCTGGACACGGCCAAAACGGGGCGGCCGCTCGAGTTTGGCGCGTTTGACCTGTATAGCGCCTGCAAATTTGCCTGGGGCATGCGCGTGCGCGTGGAGGGAGCGGATGGGCGCATGCAAGGGCTGAAGGAGGATATGATGCGCATGCTCGTGGCCAAAGTGCTGGGGCAGGATGGCTTCAGCCCGCGCGGTACCGTGCTGGTGGTGGAGCATGGCACGGCGGCCATTCGCGAGGAGCTGGAGAAACTGCTCCACGACCTGAGTGGTGGACGGATCACCGTGACGCGCTCGGGCATGGATGGCGGCGGTGATGCGCTCGGGATTTACGCCGGGCGCGGGCGCGGCAATTTCCGGCTCAAGGCGGCGTACGAATCTCTGCATGGCCTGGTCCACAATGAATTTGCCGACCTGCCTGGCCAGACCGGGCGGAATGTGGAGCTGCGCCCCGAGGCGCTGCATGGCTTGCTCAAGCATAATGACGCGCTGGTAGCCGCCTTCGCGGGCCTGGCGCTGGAGCGGCCGGACCTGGCCGCGCTGCTGCGGATGCCCCTGCTCGAGTTTAGCCAGTTCCTAGCGCTGACGATGGATGTGTACGGGCGGATCAACCAGCGCGTGGATCATCGGATCGAGGGCTGGGGCGCGAATGTGTGCTGTGACTTGCGCAACGGTGTGTACCACGTGCGCCGCCTTTCTCCACAGGAAGTGTGGCAACGTGGCCGGGGCGCGCTGCAACGGCTCGCGCCCGAGGCCGTGGCGCTCATCCTCGGGCCGGACCTGGGCGAGGAACGGCACGTGCGCGGGCCGCGGTTCGAGCTGATGTGCAAGGAAGTTTCTCCCGACCCCATCATCTTCAACACCGTGACCGTGCCGCCGGGCAAGTACCGCGCGGTCTTCAACCCTTTCCAGCCGGATCGCGTTTTCTTTTTCAACGCCCGCGGCGGCCTGGTGGCGGAAGCGCGGCGCGTGTTTCGCATTTCGCGGCTTGATCCCGAGGCGCTGCGCCGCGCCATGGGCGAAGCCGCCCACACCGAGGCGGTGGCGCTGGGGCCGCTCCGCGAGCGGGGCGCGCTGGCCCTCCAGCAACGCCTCGAGGACGCACGGCACAATGCCGCCGTGGCCCGCGCGGCCGGCGCGAGTGGCGCCCGGCCGGAGCCCGCGCCGCGCGAGCACGTGGAAACAGATTGCACCGAGCAATTGCTGGCACGGGCGCAGCACACGGTGCCTGAGCCGGAGGAATGGTAAGGAAGGACCCACAAAGCCCAAAACCCCCGAGAGAAACACAGCGACATGAACAGCGACACAAACAAAAAATGGCAACCGACCGAAGCGCAACGAGCGCTCCTCGAAAGGTTGCGCGAAGAAGTGGCCAAGGCGGAGAGCGCGACGCAATTTGCGCGCGATTACCTGACGTTTGGCGCGAGTAAGCTGAGTAAAATCCTGAACGCGATCGATCCGGCCGCGCCCAGCTCGTACTTCGATGAAGTGACGGACCCAGACGCGGTGTTGCGCGAGGTGGAAGAAGGGCTGGCTGGCATGGAACAGACCCGGACCTTGCGCGACCGCATGCTCGAAGCGCAAATCCTGCGCCTGCGGCACTTCGAGGCCGTGGCCCAGGCTGTGAAGGAATGCCGCACCAAGAGCGGGCCCGAGCGGCTGATCAAGTATCTGGCCCCCACGGGCGGCAGTAAAAGCATGTGCTGCCTTTGGCTCGCCCAGCGGCACGGCGCGAGCGTGGTGGAAGCGCGCCAGATTTGGCGGCACGCGGAGCGCGGTTACGCTCATTTCCTCCTGGATACGGCGCGGGCCTTGCGCGTGCGCGTGGGCAGCGAGCGCAACCCGGCTGATCTCGAGCGGGCCATCACGGTGGCCAGCCGCTCGCGGGCCATGACGCTGGCCATTGACGAGGCGGAATTTTTCAACGCGCGCGTGCTCAATGGCATCAGGTATCTGCTCAATGCCACGAACCTGGTGATCGTGCTCTGTGCTATTCGCCAGGCGCATGACCGCTGGGACCAATGGTACTCGGTGGAAGCGGACCAGCTCGCGCGGCGCACGCATGCGGTGATCGAAGTGCGTCAGCTCAAGCCCGCAGATGTAGCACCGTTTTTCACGCGGCACAAATTCAAACGCGAGGAGCTGGCGCTCGAGGGCATTGCCACGGCGGCAAATGCATTTGGTTGTTACTCGACCGTGGCGCGCATTGCCGAAGCGCTGGACTTGGGCCCCTCGAGCCTGGGCGACGTGAATGGCGCGATCCGCCGCGCCAGCGCGCAACTGGGCCGGGTGTTGCCCGAGATTGAACCGCCCAAAAAGGAGGCCCAGCCATGAGCCACTTTTTTGCCAGGGACAAGGCCGGCCACCGGACCCGGCGCTGGGTGCGACGGAACGCAGGCGCGCGGCATTACCGACCGCACGCGAGCCAGTACGTGGAACCCACGGAAGGCACGATGCAAGGCCCGCATATGTGCTGGGCGGTGGGTTGCACGACCACAGTGCGGGCGGGGTATTGCATGTGCCGGAAGCACTGGACGCTCGTGCCGGAAGTGTTGCAGCAAGCCATTTATCAAGCGCTCTCCCACCTGCGCGCGCGCCAGCCAGGCTCCGGTCTGGCGTATCGCGCCGCGATTCTCGCGGCGGTGGATGCGGTGGCCGCCGCACAGGAACATCAACCCGCGGCTCGATCATGAACTGGCTCACGCTCTTGATCAGTGCTGGCGCGGCCGCGCTCTCCAGCACGCTGGTGCTATTGAGCCTGAGCTGGGCCGCCACGCGCCCCCTCGCGCCGAGGCGCAAGCCCCACCGAACGCCCATTTCCTTTTCCCTTCAGACCCCTTGCCACCCCCATGCTTATGACCAAAAAAAACAAAAACGTTGATCCCATGCCGGACTCGGCCGAATTCCGCCAATTCCTCCAGTGGTTGAGCGATTACACCGTGACCTCGTGCGAGCTGGACGATCTGAGCGTGAGCTTGAACCTGGCCGTGAACGAAGCCGTGGAAAAATGCCGGGGCACGTACGCTCTGTTGCAGGAGCGCGCGGCCGCTTGCGAGGCGCGCCTCGAGGTCGTGGCCCGAGCGCATCCAGAGTGGTTCGGCACGAAGAAGAGCATCAAGACGCCGTACGGCACGGTGAAATTGCACGCGGGCACAAAGCTCGAGGTCAAGAACGAGGAGGTGACCGTCTTGCTGATCTCCCAGGAAGCGGACCGGCAAGCCAGGGAACTGAATGATGCCGCGAGTGATGGGGAAGGCGCGCCTGTGCCCAAGTTCGCGTTTGATGCCTTCTCGCTCATTCGAATCCGGCAGGAGCTCGACCTGGAAGCGCTGGAAAAGCTGGATGATCTCACGCTCCGCCGCCTGGGTATCCGGCGCGTGACCACGGATCACTTCAGCGTCACTCCGGCCAAGATCGACCTGGCCAAGGCCGTGAGGGAAGCAAGCGCGGCGGCGGAGGCCCATTCCATCCCATGAATGACCAACTCCAGCGATTGTTGCTCCACTTGAGGAACGATGCGCGCTTCCCAGGTTTTCAAGGCATCAGCGTGAGCGCCAATGGCAGCGTGATGCTGATCTGGCGGCATGGCGGGAAGAAATTCCTGACGTTTGCCGAGTTCCTGCAAGCCGTAGGCCCTCAACCTTCAACCGCCCAGGCTCAACCCCAGCCATGATTGCCACCTTCTTTTGCGCGTGCGCGCTCTGCTGCGCGCACAACCACGGCGCTCCCACGGCCTCGGGCGCATGGCCACGCGAAGGCGTGACCGCGGCGCATGCCACGCTCCCGTTTGGCACGGTCGTGCATGTGCCAGGACACGGCCGGCGCGTGATCCAGGACCGATGCAAGCCTGGTGTGGTGGATGTGTTCGTGAGTTCTCACGTGCGCGCGCGCCGGCTGGGTGTGGTGAATGGGGTCAGGGTTGTCCGAAGTCCGAAGTCCAAGGCCACAGTGCAAAGTGAAAGGTGAAACGTTCCATGTCTAAGTCCTTTCTCGATGAAATGAATCGGCCGGCGGTGGCGCTCGCTCCCCTCGGCTGGCACGTCGCGCCTCCGGCCCGCGGTCCCATGCGACCGCGCCCGGCGGGCAAAGGGATCGAGCTGCGCGAGCGCAGCTTGAAGGCGGCTCATGCGCGGCTGGACCCGCGCGAGGTGAACCGGATCATTCGGATCGTGGCGGAGTACTGCCGGCTCACGCCCGAACAATTGCTCGAACGGGACAAGCACGCGGCGGTGGCCTGGCCAAGGCAAGTGTTGCACTGGCTTTTGCGCACGATCACAGGGGCATCGCTCAAGGACGTGGGCCGGATGGTGGAGCGCGATCACGGCACGATCTTGCACAATTGCCGCGCCGTCGAGGCCCATGTGGCTCATTACCCGGCCATGCGCGCGGAAGTGGATGAGTTGCGCCAGCTCGTGCTCGACAGCGCCGCGCTCAAAGCCTGGCGGAAACGAAAGGAGCGCGCGCAGATCGGCGCGCTCACGGCGCGGATGAGCAGGTGAGCGGACGCGGCTCCGAATCGGCCATGACTGATACGCTGACATTGGAGGCGAGTGTTGTGGGTGCATCCCCGCATCGGCGGGTTGCGACACAACGCCCGCCTCTGAGGTACCACGGTGGCAAGTGGCGCATCGCTCCGTGGATAAGATCGGAACCAATGTCCGTTTCATCCTGACGCCTGAGTGCGAGTCACCGAACGACGAGCTCACCCCATGACTGCCGCGCCTACACGCTCCGATTCGCCAATGATGCCCAACGCGCGTCGCGTCCAACTGTCTCGACGCAAAGGCTGGAGGAAACCGGAAAACACCGTCGTAACGAGCAAACCGACGATGTGGGGCAATCCATTCTGGAAAGGCTACGGCTGCCGGATGTCTGCGGCGTGGTCGTATCGCGTCCATCTCGAAACCGAACTGCTGCTGATGCGTCTCGGCGCACCGGCGCAAAACAATCACATGCGGAAAATCGCGGAACACCTGCACGAACTGCGCGGGAAGAATCTCGCCTGCTGGTGTCCGCTCGACATGCCGGACTGCTACTGCCACGCGGGCGTTCTGCTCTATCTGGCGAACGACCCAAGCTCAGCGACCCGGCCCACCGGAAGCGTGAATTGCAACCAGAACGCGATGGCCGGGTTCGCTGCAGCGCATGAAGTGAAATGAAAACCCCAGAGCAATGGCTCGAAATCATCCGAGCGCGTGGCGCGACGACGCAACCCGCTGGGACACTGCGGCTCGTCCGCCAAATCCAAGATGACGCGCTCGAATACGCCGTCGGACTCTGCATCCAGCACGCCCACACCGGAAACCCGCAAGGGTGGACTGACACTGTATCGCAGGAGTGTGCTCGTATCATAAACTCGAAGCGCGTGACCGCGATGCCTAACGCAGAACTGAGCGAATCGGCGCGAGAACAACAGAAACCGTGAACACGAAACCAAACTCTGAAACTGCGAGCGCCCGCGCCGATTCGCTCCAGTGACGGGTTATACCTCGACTATGAAATCAAAACGGAACAAAGAACCGGGCGAATGGATACCGGCATCCGACCCGCCCAACCGCGTGGAATCTGTCCTGATGAAGGGTGGGAACTACTGCGTGTGCCAGGGCGTTTACTCGCCACAGGCACTCTCCAAAACTCCGGCTGGCTTCTACCTGCGCGTCGGAGCGGAGCAACTCGTCCACTGCACATGGGTCGAATGGTGGATACCAACCCCGAACAACCCAGCGTGAAGAGGTATAACGCGGGAGCTGAGGCACGGCTGACCCGTGACTCACAAAAACCCAAAACCTTATGAGCCAAAACGAGAGCGCCCAACAGCCGTTGCCTCCAGTGAGTTGTTCTCCTGCACGTCAACTGCTCTACATCGCCGAAGGCAAAACGGAGCATATTTGGCAACACGTCATCGAAACGCCAGACGCAGCCGAAGCCCTCGAACACATCCTCAAATGCTGGCTCGTCATGGGATGCCGAGAAATCTCCCTCAAACGCAAATGGCGAGTGCAGGAGAACGACCAAGCTGAGACATCGGCGACCCGCGATGTCCAGCAACCAAATACTTTATGAAAAAACTGAAAGCGCCAACGCCGATTGTCTCCAGCGCCTTGTTCGGCGACTTCGTGGCCTGTCTCCAAAAGCGCAAAGCCAAACTCCGGGCCGGATGCAAGATGACGGTGAACACTGAAACCTTCGTCACCAATGTCCTGCCCACAATCGAAATGCAACTCAAGCCGCGAAAGTGGCTGCCGCTGAAAATGCCAGATGGTCGCTGGTATTTCGAAAGCGACGCGGAACGCGATGAAATGCTCAAGCGTCTCATGTCGCCGAACGCAGAAGTGAGCGGATCGGCGCGAGAAGAATCCAAACCATGAATAGCACCGCGACATCCGAACCGCAGAAGCCCGCGCCGATTCGCTCCACTGACGGGTTAGGGCGCGTCGAACGTCCCGAACTAACTGCGTGTGTGGAGTGCGGCGAAAACGCACCAGAACACGGCACAATCTGCGACGAATGCAGAGAGGCCAGAATGTATGACTAACCACTTGACAATGCGTGCTAGCTCGCATACTATGGAGACGTATGAAAACAGAACTAAGCTCCATCGGAAAGCAACTGGCAATCCTCGCCGTGGCTCAAGTGGCTACGGAGGAAATGCTGGCTGCGCAACTGCGAATCCACACCTTCGACGAAGTGAAGGAAAACATCCTCGCCTGCAACTACTGGCCGGATTTCATGGCGCTCGCCAAATCTGGCGAAGTGCCGGAGGACTGGCTTCCGGGTGCGCTGGGCCGTGTAGTGATCGGCTGGGCAAAGAACGGAGCGCACGTATGAAATGCCCAAAATGCGGCCACACCTTCAAAGCCGACAACCAAGCGAAGGGCGGAAAAGCGCGCTGGTCTGGAATGACGAAGGCGCAACGGAAACAAGCGGCCAGTGAAGCCGCGAAAGCACGATGGGCCAAGCGCCCTAACGACAAGCTCACCGACGGCGGGCACAAGACGCTATGAAAACACGAGAGACGCAATCCCGCCGTTCGGTGCAGCGTTTGGTTAGGGGCGCAAATCCTGACGCTTGAAAATAGATATTGACAATCAAGACGTGATGAACGAGACTGCGGCCATGCAAATCAATGAAATCAATGCAGCCGAATACAACGACAACTATACGGTGCTCGACTCGTCCGGCAACGCGGTGGCGATGGAGCACAACCAATCCGAGGCCATGAAATACGTCGCGTGGTATCGCAACCGCCACGGGATGAAAGTGACCGTGCGGGAAAACTCGAAAGATGCAGTGCGTGCCGCTCAAGCCCTGCGTCCGACCGTCATGCGCCATAAACACCGTAACGACATCATCTATGCAAACTAAACCCGGCGACACCATCATCGTCGAATCCGAGGACGGAATACTCCACGAGCTGCTCGTGAAGTCCGTGGACCAAAACAACCGCACCGTGACCGGAGAAGTCTCGTGCTGGAAAACCAACCTGCACCATGCGGCCAATGACAAGAAGATCGTCAAAACCGTAACCGTGCCTGACCACTCAATCCGATATGGACATCAAGAATCCACGCAAGCACAAACCCACTGACACAAACCTGCTGCTGACCAGAAAGCACGGTGGGATAACTCACTCACTGGAACGCTTCGAGCCGGGCATGGTGGCCAAGATGAAATGCGGAACGGTGCTCGTGGTCTGGCGGGATGCCGACCACACGGGGAAAATGTGCCGCCGATGCTTCCCATGAAAACCTACTACGCCCGAATCCCTAGAACCGGATGGTTCGTGCGAGTGCCGCGCTGGCTCTACAACCGCTGGCCGTGGAAAGGGCTGGTGCAACTGTGAAGCACGGCGGGAAACGAAAAGGCGCTGGCCGGAAGCCGACAGGCCGGCGACCATATCTGGTGCGAATGAAGCCGCGCACAATGGCGGTGCTCAAACGCACCGCGAAACCGAAAACCGTTGGCGAATACCTGGATGCGACCTATGCGCCCTAACGAAAAGCTGAGCGTATGACTGCCGCGCCCATAGTGCCCGCCCTCGCCAATGACGCCCAACGCGGCAGTCATTCGCTCCAGCGCGTGGTTGTGCCGCTCCCCGTGGATGACCTGTGGGCTCTGTGGCGAGACCTGTCCGAACAAGCAAGGGTGCTAGAAGATACCGCCGCAATCTTCCGTGCCCAAGGCGTGGAACGAAGGACAGCCGGACAAAGCTGGGCGGGCCACATAAAGACCGCAATCCAGCGCGAAGGCAAAGCGCGCCGCCTGCGAGAACGCGCCCGACAATACAAAGCCCTCTACTGGCAGGAGCGGCACAACGACTGATTAGCCAACCAACCATTGCTATATGAAAGCGGACCAAGCTGTGGCCAAGTTGAGAGCATTTTTGAGGATGAAGCACATGGCGCTTTCCACAGAGGAAAGCTATTGCGCGTGGTTGGCGCGTTACATCCGTTTTCTCGCGAGGGAGCCACTCCCGAACGACGCCAGGAGTGAACAGAAAGTGGAGGCGTTTCTAAGTTCCTTGGCACGGCAGAGCGTGTCGGCCTCGACCCAGAATCAGGCGTTTCACGCGCTGGTTCTTTTCTACCGGGATGTGCTGGGCCAGCCACTGGCAAAGATCGATGCGTTGCGCGCGCGGAGGCCTGTCACTCTCCGCTGCGCGCCCGGCGCGGAGGAGGTTCGCGCATTGCTCTCCAGCGTGAAGGATGTGCATGGGTATCCGACGCGGCTGATCACGCATCTGCTCTACGGCTGTGGCTTGCGGGTGACGGAGCCTTGCAACCTGCGGATCAAGGACGTGGATCTGAGCGGTCAGAGGCTGGTGATCCGAGAAGGCAAGGGCGGGAAGGACCGCGTGGTCTCTTTGCCTTGTTCACTTTACGCCGGTCTCCGTGACCAGATGGAATGGGCGCGCGTGGTATGGCGGCGGGATGTCGAAGCACAAGTCCCGCTGGCTTTGCCTCACTTGCTGGCGAAGAAGTATCCCCAAGCCAGGTTTTCGTGGAAATGGGCCTGGGTTTTCCCGTCGCACACGACCTGTGTTCACCCGCGCACGGGCGAGACGGTGAGGTATCGGATTCATGAGGCGAATGTGCAGAAGGCCGTGCGCGAGGCGAGTGGCGGGGCCATCAAACCGCATGAGCTCCGGCACGCTTACGCCACCCATTGCCTGAATCGGGGATCGAACCCGCGCGCGATTCAGCAAGCGATGGGGCACAAGAGTCTGGAAACCACGATGGGTTACTTGCACGCCGAGGCCTTGAGTGTGGCCAGCCCACTGGAAGCTCTGGTCTGAATCTCGAAGCTTTTATGTCCCCCAAGCAAACATCTCTGTATTGGCGCGAGTGGGCGGCGGTGAGGCGCGTGTGCCCGGAAGCGGATCGGCATGAGTTGCACGCGCGGGCGCTGGGTCTGGACAAATCGAGCAAGGAATTCACGAACGCGGATTTCGACAAAGTGCTGGCGGAGTTCCGGGCGATCTCAGAGCCGGATAATCTCGAGGGCCAGTTGCGCCAGATTAGCCAGCCAGTGCGGCGCTTGATCTGGCGGATACGCAAGCTCGCGCCGGAGTCGTACTGGCGCGCGATCGCGCGCGATAAGTTTGGGACGGAGACGCTGGCTGAGCTGAGCGAGGGTCAATTGACCATGCTCCGCAATACCCTGGCCGCGCGGGCGAACGCGCTCCGGAAACGCTCCGTGCAAGAGGCCGGCCCGCGCGCGGAAAGGGCCGTGCAGGAGGAGTGCGAACAGCCGTTTTGAGGAAGGCAACAGGAGAATGAAACACATCGTTACCATCGGGCATGAGCGACTGGCGTTTCCAGCACACGTCAACCTGGCTCCATTGATGAAGTTGATGGCGCAAGCCAAAGAGGTGTGCTGGAGACATCACGACATGGGCGAGCTTTTCGTGATCGAGCGCCCGGTCCGGTTCGAGATCAAGCTCGTGCAGGACGAGCAGGTGATTGATCCCAAGAAATCCAAGCTGCTTCCGGAGAAGGCGGGTGGGCCTTACGACGGAGAGGGAGTGTAAGAGCGATGCCGGAACTAAGCTCCAAAGATCTGCACTGGTTTGCGCTGGCTAATGCGAATGGAAACGCGGCGTTCTACGCGTTCAAGGCCAGATTTCTGCGGCGGTTCGGCACGCGCGCTGGGTTGGATCGGCAGCGGATCGAGCTGGATTGTTACGGTTGCGAGGGCTCGGGGTTTTTTACCAAGAGTGAGGTTTGCCGGAAATGCGGCGGGCAAGGCGTGTATGATGTGAAGGAAATCCTGCTGGAGCGCTGGGATTTGCAGGGCCGGATTTACCACCGGCCGCTGGACGCGGCCGAGGCCTGGCCGTTGCGAAACGAGGAGCCGGTGGCAATCATCGAAGGGAAGATCAAACATCCTCCTGTGGACCCCAGTGCTTCGCGGCGCGCGTTCCACCGTTTGCTGCTGCGGCACGAGCCAGTGACTTACTACTGGGTGATCACCAATCAGTGGCGCGAAGGTTGGCTCTGCTTTCGTGCGTGTTGGGCGTGGAAGTTGATCCGGCTCAGGAACAAGTTGGACTTGTTTCCAGCGGTGGATGAGGACTTGCCCTTTTAGACAATGACCCCGCCTTCACAGCCGAATCCACCTTTTGGCCATCCTCACCCGGAGGCGATGGGACGATGCAGCCTGCCAGGTTGCCGGAAGCGCGCGCAGTACTGGACTCATATGTATGGGTGGGCTTGTCGCGCACATTGGAGAGAATGTCGGAAGATTAAACCTCGAGTCGTGCCCATGCCGGATTTGTCATGATGGCTCAAGCTACATTGCCGTTGTTCCGGGTGGAGAAGGACGATCCGCAAGTGACGCGGTTTGTGGATTTGTTGCTCAGCCATGGTGGCTGGCTCAACTCGCGCGAGGCACTCGAAGCGCTGGGCCTGGAGGATACGGATAACGCGCGCCGCGCGCTCCGGGCCTGGGCCGAGGCCGCAGAGAGCGAATTGATCAGCGGCCAGCGGGGCTACAAGCATGTGGACAAGGCCACGGCGGAGGAGATTGGCCACTTTTGTTCCTGGATGGAGTCGCAGGGAGAAAAGATGAAGCTCCGCGCGGCGCGCACGCGGGCGCGGGCGCATGGGAGGATCGGGTGAGGAAGGAGCGAACATTGGAGGTGGCGGATCTGTTTTGCGGTGCGGGAGGCACGAGTACGGGCGTGCTGCAGGCGGCGGAGGTTCTGGGTTACCACGTGCACCTGACGGCGGTGAATCACTGGCCGGTGGCGATCCTTGTATGAGGCGAGCGAGTGGCAAGACGACAGGGGGGGTGATCCAGGAGCGGCGCAAGCAGGAGCTCCCGGCGGAGATGGTGGCTGACCTGATGCGGTCCATCCGCGGGCAGTTTTATGCGGAAAGTTTTACGTGTACAAATGCCGCGAAGAAGTGGTTTCAGGACGCACGTTTTCTGAAAGTGCGCGTGGTCCTGTGGCCGGCCGGATGGCTCAACAAGCGCGGAATCACGCTCAAGCCCGAACGCTACAAGGCGATCCTGTTGGAGGTTTTTCAAGAGATCAAATCGCATGGCGCCACCGCGGTGGTGAACTACTGGCCGGGATACCTTGCAAAGTGCGTGCAAGAGCGATTCCGGCACCGTGAAGAGGAGATTTACGCCGAGGGCAAGGCGCTGCGAAACGCGCTTGAGTCAGCCATGCTGTTCGCGTCCAAACTTTCCCAGGCTGAACCTGATCCCATCGAAGCGCTGAACCAAGCACGCCTGGTCCTGACCAGACAGACGCCCCGCCACCGTCAGGCACCCGCTCGATCTGCTGGCCAGATGGAGCTGTTCGAGGCCTGAAAGTATTATCAAAGCTCTGCCATTTGGGGGCAGAACCACGATTTGCCTTATCATGGGCGCCATTTCCTTGGGATACGCCGTAAGTCCTTCCCTTTTGGCCTCTTCCGTCATTATTCGCCGACTTTCCCCTTAATTAAAGCGCGCGCCAAGACTCAGTTGTGCAACCAGCGCCGCAT
>FRDC01002537.1_pt1 | contig 55028 bp, 57 predicted proteins | sample 1106171 | NCBI WGS metagenome assembly FRDC01 (sample SAMEA3930566, study PRJEB13176) | freshwater metagenome | biome: Drinking water system; feature: drinking water; material: water | place: Singapore | collected 2014-12-20 | reverse complement strand
GGCGGGAACGCGCATGATCAAATCGGAACTCGTGCAGAAGCTTGCGGACGAGAATCCCAATCTCTTTCACCGCGACATCGAGCGGCTCGTTTCGATCGTTTTCGACGAAATCTCCGGGGCGCTCCAGCGCGGCGACCGGGTGGAATTGCGTGGTTTCGGCGCTTTTTCGGTGAAGCATCGTCCCAGCCGCGTCGGGCGCAATCCGCGCACCGGAGAGCCGGTGCCGATCGCAGAAAAATTCTCGCCCTTCTTCAAGCCGGGCAAGGAACTGCGCGACCGCTTGAATGGCGCCGCGAAAGCCGCCGCGAAGAAACCCGGTCCGACCCCATGAGCGCTGCTTGCCGATGAAGAAGGTGTTGCGCTGGATCGTGACCGTTCCCGCCGGCGTTCTGCTCGTCGTCTTTCTGGTCGCCAATCGCGCGCCGGTCGCCTTGAGCCTTGATCCCCTGTCGACGGCGGCGCCCGCGCTTGCGACCCCCGCGCTGCCGCTCTGGATCTGGCTGACCTTGTTCCTGTTCGCAGGCGTCGGCCTCGGTGCGCTCGCGATGTGGGTCTCCGATCACGAATTGCGGGTGCGCGCCAAGGCCGACCGGCTTGAACTGAAGGCTCTGAAGAAGGCCGCCGCGGCCGCTCCCTCGCCTGATCCGACCGGGGAGCCCGCCAGGAACGCGTGATGCCTGCGCCGCTCGTGAAAATCTGCGGACTTCGCACGGTTGAAACCGCGAGCGCCGCCGCGCGCGCCGGCGCCGACCTGATCGGATTCGTCTTCGTGCCGAAAAGCCCGCGCTTCGTTGCGCCGGACCTTGCCAACGAAATTGTGCTGGAGACGAAACAATACTGTGAAGACGAGGGCCTTGGGACGCCCCGCTTCGTCGGGCTGTTCGTCGACGCCGGCGAGAAGCTGCTGGCCGAAACGGCCCCGTTTCTCACGCATTTCCAGTTCCACGGCCATGAAGACGCGGCTCGCATCATCGCCATGCGGTCGGAGTTCGGCGTGGAGATCATCAAGGCCGTCGGCGTCGGTGAGGCGGACGATCTCGGCGGAATCGATGCGCTCGCCGAGGCTGCGGACCTGCTTTTGTTCGATGCGCGACCGCCGAAGGGCGCGATCCTGCCCGGCGGTAATGGCGTCACGTTCGACTGGGCGCTGTTGCGGCACTACCGCTGCGAAACGCCGTTCCTTGTCGCGGGCGGGCTGACGCCGGCGACGGTGGCGAGCGCGATCAGCGCGCTTTCCGGCCATACCGCCTTCGCCGGCGTCGATGTCTCGTCCGGCGTTGAAACCCGGCCGGGCGCGAAGGATGAACGGCTCATCGAGGCCTTCATCCGCGCCGCCAAAAAGTAGGGCCGGCCAACCCGCTGAAAGTTAAAGTCATATTCACGGCGCTGTGCTATCGCGCGCAACGTCTTTCGTAATGAGGGGGAGTTAAGGCCCATGACGACGCCGAGCCACTTCGAGGCCGACCTCGACCGCATGAAGTCGATCGCGGCGACGACTGCCGAGGCCTACCGCAAGGCCGAGCCTTTCCCGCACACGATGATCGACGGCTTCATCAAGCCGGACTTTCTCGACGCGGTGCTCGCCGAATGCGAGGGCGGGGGCGCCGACTGGCATCACATGAACGACGAGGACCAGAACAAGTTCGCAACGACGCGGACCTCCCGCATGGGCCCGAAGACGCGCGCCTTGATCCAGTTCCTCAATGGCCAGGAGATGATGGAGTTCCTCGAGAAGCTCACCGGCATCGAAGGGCTCATCCCCGACCCGCAGCTGGCGGGCGGGGGCCTGCACGAATTGCGGCCCGGCGGATTTCTGCGCGTCCACGCCGACTTCAACTATCAGCGCCACCTGAAGCTCGACCGCCGGATCAATCTCCTCCTCTATCTCAACAAGGGATGGGACGAGGCATGGGGCGGCAATCTTGAACTCTGGGACACGGCGACGACGGCCTGCGTCAAGCGCTACACGCCCGAATTCAATCGCTGCGTCATCTTCAATACGACCGACACCTCGTTCCACGGCAATCCGCAGCCGGTCCAAACGCCGGACGGGCGCACGCGCCGCTCTATCGCGCTATATTATTATTCGAACGGCCGCCCGGCGGACGAAGTCTCGCCCCAGCACATGACGATCTTCAGGAAGCGCCCCGAGGAGCGCACCGCCGTCGACGCCGGCAAGTCGCTCTTGCGCCAGGTGACGCCGCCGATCATTTTTGATGCGCTGCGTCACCTCAAGGGAAAATTTCGCTAGCCCATGACCAAACCGAACTCGCTCCGCGCCGGCCCCGACGCCGAAGGGCGCTTCGGCATTTTCGGCGGCCGCTTCGTCGCTGAAACGCTGACGCCGCTCGTCCTCGACCTTGCAGCCGAGTATGACCGCGCGAAGAACGACCCGGACTTTCACGCCGAGCTCAGGTCATACCAGACGCATTATGTCGGGCGTCCCTCGCCGCTCTATTTCGCTGAGCGCCTCACAGAGCATGTGCGCGCGGCGGCCCCGAAAGGGCGCGGCGCAAAAATCTACTTCAAGCGCGACGAGCTCAATCACACCGGCGCTCACAAGATAAACAACTGCATGGGCCAGATCCTGCTTGCGCGCCGCATGGGCAAGACCCGCATCATCGCGGAGACGGGCGCCGGCCAGCACGGCGTCGCGACAGCGACGGTGTGCGCGCGGTTCGGCCTTCCCTGCATCGTCTACATGGGCGCGACCGATGTGGAGCGGCAGAAGCCCAATGTCTTCCGCATGAAGCTCCTCGGCGCCGAAGTGCGGCCCGTCACCTCGGGCCGTGCGACGCTGAAGGACGCGATGAACGAGGCGCTGCGCGACTGGGTCACCAATGTCGCGGACACCTATTACCTCATCGGCACTGCGGCGGGCCCGCACCCCTATCCGATGATGGTGCGCGACTTTCAGTCGGTCATCGGCGAGGAGGCGCGCGTCCAGATCCTCGAGCGCGAGGGGCGCCTCCCCGACGCCATTATCGCCTGCATTGGCGGCGGCTCGAACGCGATCGGTCTTTTCCATCCCTTTCTCGACGATCCCGGAGTCGAAATCATCGGCGTCGAGGCTGGCGGTCGGGGTCTGGACACGCCCGATCACGCCGCCTCGCTGTCGGGCGGCCGCCCGGGCGTGCTGCACGGCAACCGCACCTATCTGCTGCAGGACGCCGACGGCCAGATCGTCGAGGGACATTCGATTTCCGCCGGCCTCGACTATCCCGGCATCGGGCCGGAGCACGCCTGGCTGCACGAGACGGGGCGGGCGACCTATCAGTCCGCGACCGATGCGGAAGCCCTCGCGATGTTCGGCCTGTGCTCGAAACTCGAAGGCATCATCCCGGCCCTTGAGCCCGCGCACGCCCTCGCCCGGGCGCTCGACAAGGCCTCAAGCCTGCCGGCCGAGGGGATCGTCCTCGTCAATCTCTGCGGCCGGGGCGACAAGGATATTTTCTCGGTGATGCCGCATTTCGGCGGCGCTTGAGACGCTCCTGCTCGCCTGGATGTGAGCAGGACCCGTTGCGGCCGGGCTTAATTTCTCTTTAAACATTGCTCGGGGAACCTGTAGCCGCCGCCGGTCTCGACGGGATCAGCGGTTTCGTTCGTGCATCACCGTTGAGGGGCTTCCTTGAGAGAGACTGTCACCGCCGTCCAGCAATCGGCGTCCGCCATGGGCGCGTCCATCGCCGAGGCCGCGCGCGAGCGCGCGGCGAGCCTTCGCCGCATCGTCGAGCACTGCAAGACTTTTCAGGGCCCGCAATTGTCGCGCTCCCTCAGCCAGGCGGGGGTGACGCTCGCCCTCTACGCCGGTCTCGTCGCCGCCATGATCGCGTTCAGCCTCGCGGGCGAGTGGGGCTTTGCGCTGCTCCTTTCGCCGCTTGCGGGCGGCGTTCTCGTCAAGCTCTTCACCATCCAGCACGATTGCGGCCATGGCAGCTATTTCAAGTCGCGCCGCGCCAACGATGCGCTCGGCTTCTTGATCAGCATGCTGACTTTCACGCCCTATGGTTTCTGGCGTGACGCGCACAACCGCCATCATGCGGGATCAGGCGATCTCGATCGGCGCGGCGTCGGCGCCGTCGATACGCTGACGGTCGAAGAATTCAGGGCGCTCTCGCCGCTCAACCAGTTCTTCTACCGCGCCTATCGCAACATGATCGTGATGATCTTCTTCGGCGCGCCGGTCTATTTCTTCATCCTGCAGCGCCTGCCGCTCGCTGGCGCGATGCCGTTCGCCGAAACCTACACCGGCCTAAAGTCGCGCCAGATCTGGAAGAGCGTCGTCGCGCTCAACATCGCGCTCGTTGTGGTTTACGGCGGCCTTGCGCTCGCCTTCGGCCTCGGGCCCGTCGCGCTCGCCGTCCTGCCGGCTGTGACGATCGCGGCCTGGGCCGGAACCTGGCTGTTCTTCGTGCAGCATCAGTACGAGGACGCCTATTGGGCGCGCAAACCGGAATGGACGTACGCCGAGGCCGCGGTGTTCGGCTCCTCGCATTACCATCTGCCGACGCCCGTGCTCCGCTGGCTGACCGGCAATATCGGCCTGCACCACATTCATCATCTGGCGTCTGGCATTCCGAATTACCGCCTTCCGGAATGCTACCGGGCGAGCGATGACCTGAAAGCGCTGCCGAAGATGACGATCGCCGACAGTTTCAAATGCGCGAGCCTTGCCCTCTGGGATGAGGCGAACCGCAAAATGGTCTCGTTCCGGGCGCTAAGGGCGACCGCCTGACGCTGGATTACCAATCACGTAATTGACGGAAAGCATGTCAACATGACAAGGTGATTGTCATGTACGACCCCGGCCCCAGCCCCGCCCGCGATATCCTCGCGCTCATCAACGAGATCCCGCGCGCCTATTTCCGGCTGTCGGCGATCGCCGATAATCTGTTTGCCGACCTTGGCGTCAGTGGTTCGGAACGCGGTGCGCTCAGGGACCTTTTCGTCGAGGGCGAAGGTTCGGCCCCGCAACTTGCCCGCCGAAAAGCCGTGACCCGGCAGGCGATGCAGGGCGTCCTCGATCGCCTTGTCGCAAAGGGACTCGTTCGCGCCGAAGCCAATCCGCGGCACAAGCGCTCGGTCAATTATGTGCTGACGCCGGCCGGCATCGACACTTGCGTCGAGCTGCAGCGGCGCGAGATCGCGAAGATCGAAAACATGATCTCGAGCATCGACGCGGCCGATTTCGCGCGTGCGGCGGCGGCGCTCGCTGCGCTCAACGCCGCCCTCGCCGCCGATATCGACGCGCTCGCGTGATCCTGCGGGGTTCGGTCCGCGCGCTGGCGAGGGAAAACGCGTCGCGAGGAACCCTTCTCCCGAAAGCGGGAGAAGGCGTGAAGCTCCGCACACGGACTATCAGCGACAAGGCGGTCGAATCCCGCCCCGATCACATTTTGTCACAGGACAGGGTCAACGTGTCCCACGCGCGCGGAAAGGGCGCCTTTTCGCGCCACGGGGCCTCGCCGCAAGTCGCTGATTCAGTTGGCGCCGGAAGGCCGACAGGGTTAACAAGGATGGTTAACCACTCGGTTCGTCGCTGAGTTATCCCCCTCCCTTGCGGCGGCCTTAGAATGGCGCGGTCGAAACCGAGACAGCGACCACCCTATGCGCCTCATTCTCAACCCCAGCGAACACCTGCGCCCATCGCCCGGCGGGAGGACGCGATCAGCGCGCGGACGCAAAACCCCTCCGAACTCTCCGAACTCTCCGGACTTTCCGGATTTTCCGGAAAACGGCCCCTGCCTGCCGGGTGGAGGAAGGCGGCGAAAACGCAAGACCCATCCGAACTTTCCGAACCTTCCGGATTTTCCGGAAACCCTATGGCGCCCGGACTGCGTTGGGGCCGCTGCAATCGGCCCCCTCATCCGTTACGTATCGCCGTTCAACGTCCGATCGCCGATCATCAATCTCTGAAACCCTCGCGAGTCCCATGAAAGCCAGGCTTCTTCTTGCCGCCCTCGTTCTTCTCGCCGCCTGCGGGCGCGCGCCGAAGGAAAACACCCCGCCCGCCGCCGATCCAGCGACGCAGCGCGAGATCAAGGACGGCGCGATCGTCGGATTCACGAACGAGGCCGGCGTTCATGTGTGGCGCGGGCTTCCCTTCGCGGCGCCGCCGGTCGGGGAATTGCGCTGGCGCGCGCCGCGGCCTGCGGCGGGCTGGCGGGGAACGCGCGAGGCGCTCCTGCCCGCGGAAATTTGCCCGCAGATCGCGAATGTCTTCAACTCCGGGGAAGGGGTCGCGCCGGGGACTCTTCTCGGTACGGAGGATTGCCTCTACCTCGACGTCTATGCGCCGGCCGCCGCGGCGGCGGATGCGCGCCTTCCAGTAATGGTCTGGATCCATGGCGGCGGCAATGTCTGGGGCTCGGCGCGGCAATATGATCCTTCGCGTCTCGCCGCGAACGAAAACGTCGTCATCGTCGTCGTGCAATATCGTCTCGGGCCGCTCGGCTGGTTCGCGCATGAGGCGATCCGCGAAAGCGCGCAGACAGGCGAGGACGGCGCGGCCTCCTTCGCCATTCTCGACCTCGTCGCGGCCTTGCGGTGGGTGAGAGAGAATGCGGGCGTCTTCGGCGGCGACGCCGCGCGCGTCACGGTCTTCGGCGAAAGCGCCGGCGGCGCCAATATCGGCGGGCTTCTCGCTTCGCCCCTGGCGGCGGGACTATTTCATCGCGCGATCATCGAATCCGGCTTCTTCGATTCCGCAACGCTCGCCGAGGCCGAAAAGGGCGGCGGCCCTGACCTCAATCCGGCCCGCGCCGTCGCCGAAAGGCTCGGCGCGGCGGATGCGGCGGCGCTCCGCGCTGTTCCGGTCGATCGCCTCTTCGGCGCCTATGAGTCCGACGCCGCCGGCTTTCAAAGCTTGCCGCGGATGATCGCCGACGGGGTTGCGCTGCCCGCGGCGGGCCTGCGCGCCGCAATGTCGGACAAATCGACGTTCAACGCCGTGCCGGTCATCACCGGGACCAATCGCGACGAAATGAAACTCTTCCAGATCGTCGACCCGCGTCTTGTCAAACGCCATTTCGGCGTCTTCGTCGCGGCGCGGGACCAGAACTTCTATGATCGCCTCGCCGATTATCAGAGCCGGCTGTGGCGCATCCGCTCCGTCGACGAGCCTGCAAGCCTGATGACGGCCGCGGGACATGCCGACGTCTACGCCTATCGCTTCGATTGGGACGAGGGCGGACGATTCCTGTGGACTGATCTTAAGAAACTGCTCGGCGCCGCGCATGCAATGGAGATTCCCTTCGTCATGAACCGCTTCACGCTGCTCGGGCGTCTTGATCCGCTGATGTGGACGAAGAAGAGCGAAGGCGAACGCGAGACGCTGTCGCGCCAGATCGGCGGCTATTGGGGCGCCTTCGCGCGCGACGGCGACCCGAACGGCGCCCCGCGCGACGGCGCGCGTCCCGAATGGCTGCGCTGGCAGGGCGAAGCCGCGCTCCTGCGCCTCGACGGCGCGTCGGGCGGCGGCGTCGGCATGATGGGCGATGCTGACAGCGTCGATCGCCTGATCGCGGACTTTCGGCGCGAGCAGACGCTGACGCCGGAGCAAAAGGGCGCCGTCGCCGCCGCGCTCGGCGCCTGGTTTCCGCCGCGCGCCGCCGATTTCGCGGCTGCTGCGAAGGAATAGTCCTTGCCGTCTTTCCGCCTTGAAATGACCGCGAAAAGACCCCGGCCCGCAACGCCGGAGCGGCGCCTTGCCGCGCGTTCAATCCTTCATGGCGGCCGACGGGGCCCGCCTGAAGTGGAGGACCTTTCATGCGCATACTGACGAAAAACGCCATTGCGGCGATCATGGGGGCGGGACTGATGCTGGGCGCCGCGCCCGCCTTCGCCGGCGAGTGGCGCATCGACGCGAAGCGTTGCCATGACGTCCGCGAGGACCGGCGCGACGCGCGCGAGTCCCGCCGCGACGAGCGCTATGACCATGGCCGGCGCGACGTGCGCGAGGACCGCTATGACCGGCGCGAGTCAAGGCGCGACCCCGCGGTCACCGTCTGCCCGCGGTCGGCGTTCTACTATGTCCCTGACCGGCATGAGCGCCGCCGCGCCGACTGGCGCGCGCCGCGCCTTTCCTTCGACTATGACCGCGAGTGGGGCATGTCATACCGGGTTTACCGCGGCCAGCGCTTCTACGTGCGCGGCTGATGCTTGAAACATCAGGCGGGCGTTGTAGGTAGAGGTCTTCATCAGTCGAGGCCCCTTGTCCCGCATCGCCCGCCTTTTCGACTCGCTCGCCCGCGAGGGACGCGCAGGATTCGTTCCCTTCATCATGGGCGGCGATCCTGATTATGCCGCGTCGCTCCGGCTCCTGAAGGCGCTCCCCGCAGCGGGCGCCGACCTCATCGAGCTTGGCGTCGCCTTCACCGATCCGATGGCCGACGGCCCGGCGATTCAGGCGGCGGGCCTTCGCGCGCTCGGCGCCGGACAGACCCTTGGCAAAACGCTCGATCTCGTGCGCGCCTTCCGCGACGGGGACGACCGGACGCCGATCGTCCTCATGGGGTACTACAACCCCTTCCACGCCTATGGCGTCGATCGCTTCCTCAGGGATGCCAAGGCCGCCGGTGTCGATGGCCTCATCATTGTCGACCTGCCGCCGGAGGAGGACGCCGAGCTCTGCCAGCCGGCGCGGGCCGCCGGCATCGACTTCATCAGGCTTGCAACGCCGACGACAGATGCGGCGCGCCTGCCGGCGATCCTGAAGAACGCTTCCGGCTTTCTTTATTATGTTTCTGTCGCCGGCGTGACCGGGGCGGCGACAGGCGCGCGCGCCGCCGTCGATCAGGCGGTCGGCCGGCTGAAGGCGGCGTCGGGCCTGCCGGTGGCGGTCGGTTTCGGCATCAAGACGTCGGAAGACGCGGCGGCGACCGCCCGCATCGCCGACCTTGTCGTCGTCGGATCGGCCCTCGTCGAGCGCCTTGCGGCGAATTTGCCGTCCCCCGCGGGCCCCGCCGGGGTTGAGCCCGCGCGCGGCGGGGTCGATAGTGCGATCGATGGGGTCCTCAGCCTCGTGCAGGACCTCGCTGGGGCCGTCCGGCAGGGGCGAGGCTGATCCTCGGCCGGCAAGGGAGTTTTGTGGATGAGCTGGCTCGCGAACATGACGCCTCCGGGCATCAAGGCCCTGTTCCGGCGCCCCGATGACGCCTCGGATTCCCTATGGGTCAAATGTCCCGGCTGCGGCCAGATGCTGTTCGGCAAGGACCTCGAGACCGCGCTTCACGTCTGCACCCATTGCGGCCATCACCACCGCCAGCCGGCGGATGCGCGGCTCAAGGCGCTTTTTGACAACGGAGCCTTTGCCGAGATCGCAGCGCCGCCGCCGGTCGAGGACCCATTGGGATTCCGCGACGAGAAGAAATACGTCGACCGGCTCAAGGAATATCGCCGCAAGACCGGACGGGCGGACGCCATGCGCGCAGCGATCGGCGCGATCGACGGGGTGACAAGCGTCGCCGCCGTGCAGGACTTCGAGTTCATGGGCGGATCGATGGGCATGGCGCTCGGCGAGACGATGATCCGCGCGGCCGAAACCGCTGTCGAGGCGCATGCGCCGCTGATCGCCTTCACCGCATCTGGCGGCGCGCGCATGCAGGAAGGCATTCTGTCGCTGATGCAGATGCCGCGCACGACAATCGCCGTGCAGATGATGCGCGAAGCGCGCCTTCCCTATATCGTCGTCCTCACCCATCCGACGACGGGCGGCGTCACCGCGTCATTCGCGATGCTGGGCGACGTTCACATCGCCGAGCCCGGCGCGCTGATCGGCTTTGCGGGCCCCCGTGTCATCGAACAGACCATTCGTGAGAAGCTGCCGGAAGGATTCCAGCGGTCGGAGTTCCTGAAAGACAAAGGCATGGTCGACATCGTCTGTCCGCGCGGCGAATTGAAGGCGACGCTGTCGCGCCTCATCCGGGTGCTGATGAAGTCGGGCGCGCGCGCCGCAGAAGCGGCGCCGGCGGCTGGCGCCTCGCGCGCAGCGGAATAGAAAGAGCGCTTCCTTGGACAAGGTCGCTGCGGCGCTCGATAAGGTCGCGGTGCGCCGCCCGGCGCTCATCGATCTCGGCCTTGCGCGCGTCTATCGAACGCTAGCGCGGCTCGGCGATCCGCACCTGCGTCTGCCGCCAATCTTCCATGTCGCCGGCACCAACGGCAAAGGATCGACCTGCGCCTATCTCCGCGCCATTCTCGAGGCTTCGGGCGCGCGCGTGCACGTCTTCACCTCGCCGCATCTCGTTCATTATCGCGAACGCATCGTCCTCGCCGGCGCGGAGATCGCCGACGATGCCTTTATCACGGCGATCGAGCGCGTCGATGAGGCGACGGGCGCCGATGATCTGACGCTCTTTGAGACCATCACCTGTGCGGCTTTTCTGGCGTTCGCGGAAACACCAGCGGATTATCTCGTGCTCGAGGTCGGCCTCGGCGGGCGTCTTGATGCGACGAATGTGATCGAACGCCCGCTCGCGGCGGCGATCACGCCAATCGCGCTCGACCATCAGAATTTTCTCGGCGATACGCTCGCCGCCATCGCGGCCGAGAAGGCGGGAATCTTCCGGGCCGCCGCGCCGGCGGTCGTCGGACCGCAGACCCCGGAAGCGATGGCTGTGTTCGAGGCGAAGGCGACGGCGCTCGGCGCGCCGCTCTTCGCCTATGGCATGGACTGGAACGTCTTCGCCGAGAACGGTCGGCTCATCTACCAGGATGAGGCCGGGCTCTGCGATCTCGCGCCGCCGCGCCTGGTCGGCGCTCACCAGTTTGCGAACGCCGGCCTCGCCGTCGCCGCGATTCGCGCAGCCGGCCTTCTGTTTACGGATGAAACGCTCTCCGAAGGGCTCCAGACCGCGCGCTGGCCGGCGCGGCTGCAACGGCTGAAGGCGGGCCCGCTTGTCGAGGCGGTCGGACCGCGCTCAGAGCTCTGGCTCGATGGCGGGCATAATCCGCATGCGGCGCGCGCGCTCGCCAACACGTTCGCCGATTTTGAGGAGCGAAGCTCGCGTCCCCTTATCCTCATCGCCGGCATGCAGGAAAACAAGGATATCGACGGCTTCTTCGCCGCGTTCGCAGGGCTCGCCTCGACCGTATTCGCGGTGCAGGCGGATCATCCGGGCGCCCGCCCGCCGGAAGACGTCGCCCGCGCGGCCGAGCGGGCCGGCATTCCAGCCTATCCTTGCGGCTCGCTGTACGAGGCGGCCGAACTCGCACATAGCGGCGGGGCGGCGCGCGTTCTCATCTGCGGATCGCTTTATCTGGCCGGCGACGTGCTGCGCGCAAATTCCTAAACTGTTTTCGCCGGCGCGCCGATCTCGTTCCTGATCCAGGCTGCGAGCGCAGATTTCGGCGCAGCGCCCACTTTCGTCGCCGTCAGCTTGCCGCCCTTGAAGATCATCAGCGTAGGGATCCCGCGCACGCCAAGCCGTCCTGGCGTCTCAGGGTTGTCGTCGATATTGACTTTGGCGATCGTCAGCTGGCCGGCGAACTCTGCCGACAATTCCTCGAGCGCCGGACCAATCTGCTTGCAGGGCCCGCACCATTCCGCCCAGAAATCGACGAGCACGGGCTGGTCGGATTTCAAGACATCGTCGGCGAAAGACTGGTCGGTGACGGGCTTGGTGGCCATGAATATCCTCGAGGCCGCGATGCGGCGGTTGCTTGTCTGGCAAGATAAGGGCCCGGCGGCGAAGATCAACGCCGATCACGCAAGCGTCAGCGCGTGCGCTTTGTCGAGAGCGTCCGCCGGAACTGGCATCAGACGCGCATCGAACGTCCACAACAGCGCCGCCTCGATCCGATGCGCCGGATAGATTTCCCGCAGAAGCGCGCGATAGGCCGCAAGCTGGGCGATATAGCCGGGCGCGACTTCCTCGATCCGGGCCGGCGGCGGGCGATTTGTCTTGTAGTCAACGATGAGAATGCGATCATCAAGGATAACGAGGCGATCAATCTGGCCGGAAAGGGATAGGCCGGCCCGCGCCCCTGCCGGCGTCCCGCCGATTGCAGCTTCGGCGATTGCGCCGGGGGCGAAGACCGGCGCAAAGCGCGGATCGTTGAGAACGGTCATGGCCTCGACGACGAGCGCGTCGGCGGCGCTTGCCCCCAGCGCGGCGCCCATCCGCCGGACGAGACGCGACGCAGCGGCGCGGCGCGAATCCGGCGCGACATCCGGCAGCAATTCAAGGAGGCGGTGCAATATCCGCCCACGGAGGAAAGCGTCGGCCCGCCGCCCGGGCGCATAGGCGGCATCATCATCGACCGGGGCGAGCGCGGAGGGCGACAGGCGGCGCGGCCGCGAGTGGGGCGTTGCAGGCTTGCCCAGATGCTCCGGCAGATCCGCTGCTGCGGCGACCGTCGCCGCGCGCGCCTTCATCTTTGGCGGCGCCGTCTGCGGCGTTTCGATCCGGCGCACCTTGCCGCCGAACTTCTCCTCCGTTGTTTCATGCGCCGCGCCCATCGCCTCCTGCGCCAGCGCATGCCAGGTCTTGCGATCGAGATCCGGTTTTTCGGGATCGCCCTTGCCGTGCTGATGGCCGCAGACGACGAGGCGATCCTCAGCGCGCGTCGCCGCGACATAGAGGAGCCGGCGATATTCATCCCAGGCCGCCTTCTTCTTCTGGTCGATCGCCGCGGCGACCACGTCCGCGCGCTTGCCGTCGCCGACCGCCAGAATCGGGATGCGCCTGCCGCCATCTTCGATAATGACGAGCTTCTCCTTGTTGTTCGTATTCGGCGGGGCGTGCGCGTCGAGAAGAATGACGATCGGCGCCTCAAGGCCCTTTGCCTTGTGCGCCGTCAGGATTCGCACGAACTCGCCCGCTTCCGCGCTTTCGCGATTGGCCTCCGCTTCCGACGCCGCAATGGCGTCAAGGAAGAGGCGCAGGCTCCGCGGACTGGATGCCTCGAAATCGAGCGCGAGGCGCAGGAATTCCTCCACCGGCTCGCGCGCGGGCGCGCCAAGCCGCGCGAACAGCCGGCGCCAGCCGCTCGGCGCGCCGGTCTCAAGAAGGTACAGGAAGAAAGCGACGGGGCCCTCGTTCAGCGCGACTTTGCGCGCCGCCTCGATCTCGCGCACCGCCGCAGCCCACGCCGCGCACTCGTCCTTGCGCGCGGCGAGCGCGCCCCACAGGCTGCCAGTGCGCCCATGCGCGAGATCAAAAAGGCTCTCCTCATCGATGTTGAAGAAGGGGCTCTTCAGCGTTTCGGCGAGCGACAGGTCGTCGCCTTCGTAAAGCGCAGCGCGCGCAAAGGAGAGAAGGTCCTGCACCGCCTGATCTTCGACGAGCTTCATGCGGTCGGCGCCTGCGATCGGCACGCCGCGGCGGGCGAGCGCCCGGATCATTTCGTGGAACAGCGCGTCGCGCTTCTGGACGAGGATCATGACGTCGCCGGGCGTGATCGGGCGCCCCTGCGAATCGAGTGAGTCGCCACGGGCCAGCCACCCCGCGATCTGCTCTGCGACCGCCTCGGCGAGCACGCGCTTGGGGTTCGAGGCGGTGCGCTGGTCGAAGGGCGCGTCCCACGGGTCGTCTTTCTCGCCGCTCTCGCGCGGCGCCAGCGGCCAGATCTCGACGCTGCCCGCCACGCCTTCCCGTACGCACAGATGTTCGGGCGCGGCGTCGCTGACGCCTTCCCAGACTTTGGAATCGCGGAACAACTGGTCCACGAAGGACAGCACCGGCGCCGTTGTGCGGAACGAGGCTTTGAGCCGCACGTTCTGATAGGTTGTCACGGCGGCGATCTTCTTGCCGAGATCGAGCTCCTTCGCGTCGAAGAGCTTCGCGTCGGCGCCCTGGAATGAATAGATCGACTGCTTCTTGTCGCCGACCGCGAAAAAGGTGCGCGTGGTTTCTCGCGTGCTCGCGCCAGCGAAGAATTCGGCGAGCGGCTGCTCGATGACGTCCCAGGCGTCGGGGCCGGTGTCCTGCGCCTCGTCAAGGAGGATGTGATCCAGCCCCTGATCGAGTTTGTAGAGCACCCAGGCCGCGCCATCGCCCGACAGCAGCCGCCGGGTCAGCACGATGAGGTCGTCGAAATCGAGACTCGCCCGCGCGGTCTTTGCTTGTGCATAGGCGGCGAAGACGCGCTCCATCACCGAGTAAAGGGCGCGCGTGTCTTCGAAGGCGATGGCGGCGTCGAGCGCCGCGCGCAGCGGCAGGAAATCGCGTTGCGCATCGATAAAAAAACTGCGGACTTTCGGGTCGATCGCATCGAGTGCTTGGGTCGAGAAATCCTTCCTGACTTCGCCAACGCTAGTGAGAAATAAGTCTGTGAGTGCAGCGACGCGCTCGCCATCAGAGGCGGCGGCGAGATATCTTCTGACCGGTCCTGCGCCGAATTTTTGAGGATTTCCGCCGCATTCCTCATACGCGGCGAGCGCGCGCACGAAATCTGCACGAGGCCTCAAATTCCCGATAGCGCGTCGAAGCGCCGCCGCGCCGTCCCGCGCGCCAAGCGCGTCGCGCGCCGCGTCAACAAGCGCGGGCCAGCCAATTGCTATGGCAGCGGCGAAGTCGCGCCGGCGCGCGGTCGCCGCGGCTTCGAGAAGGGCGCGCAGATCGCCGCCGTTCATCAAGCTTAGGAGATGCGCGAAGGCCGGATCTCCAGCCGACGCCTCTGCGACGTTCGCGACGGCTTCCTCCGCGAGGCGCGCGGCGCCGGGCGCGTCGATCACCGAAAACCCCGGCGCTACGCCCGCCTCTAGCGGAAAACGCTTCAAAACGCTCTCGCAGAAGGAGTGAATGGTCTGGATCTTCAGCCCGCCCGGCGTTTCAAGCGCGCGCGCGAAAAGCCGCCGCGCCCGCGCCAGGTCCTCCGCCGAACGTATCTGCGTCTCGTCGCCGTCGAGATCGCGCAAGGCGCCGGCGAGTTTTGCGTCATCCGCCAGCGCGAAGCCGCCGAGCAACTTGAACAGCCGGTCGGCCATCTCCGCCGCCGCCGCCTTCGTAAAGGTGATGCACAAGATCGCGGCGGGATCGGCGCCGGCAAGGAGGAGGCGCGCGACGCGGTTCGTCAATACGCGCGTCTTTCCGGCCCCGGCGTTCGCCGGCACGAAGGCGGAAAGCGCTGGGCTCGCAGCAAGGCGCTGCGCGCGCGTCGTTTCCTCAATCGCCGCGGCCGCGCTCATTCACCTTCTCCCTCGCCGTCCTCGCTCGCCATCCATTCACGCCGGCGGGCGAGCTGGTCATAGTCGCCCTCATGCCGGACGAGCTGCGGCCGCGGCTGGCTGCGATAGATCGCATCCGCGCCGTCGAAGCGGGCGATCCAGGTTTCAAGCCGCGCCTGCGCCTCGGCGCTCGCAAGGCGGGCTTCCTCGCCGGTACGCTCGAAGATGTTCTTCGCCTCGTCGTCGCTGCGGTTGGTGAGGCGGATATAGCGGTAGGCGGCAAGCCGCGACGCGCCGGTATCCGGAAATCCGCCCGCCTCGAGCATGGCGCCGGTCAGCGCGAGCTGCGGCGAGAAATATTTGTCCTGTTTCTCGCTCGGCGGCTGACCGGTCTTGTAGTCGATGATCTCCGCCTCGCCGTCTTTCGTCACGTCGATGCGGTCGGCGCGCGCAGTGAGCGTGAACGGACCCTCCGGCGCTGCAATCGTCATTTCGCCTTTCTGTTCGACAAAGGGCGTGGTCCTGGCGCGCTGGCTGGCGTCGAACCCGATGAACCAGTCGAGCGCCTCTTCGAGCGCGGCCGACCAGAATGCGCGCTGGTCGCCGGTGAGCCCTGCGCGCGGGGCTTCGTCGTCAAGAATCGCGCGAAGTGCATCGGGGGAAAGCGGCGCGGGCGCCTTCGCCGCCCGTTCGAACACGCGGTGCAGCAGCGTCCCGACCTCGCGCGCGCCGACGGGCGCCCCCGGCTCTTCGAGCTTTTTGAGATTAAGAAGATGGCGCGCGTAGACCGCGTATGGATCGCGGATCCAGGTCTCGACCTGCGTAACGGAAAGTTTTTCCGGCCGTCGTCCTTTCCCGGCGCGCGGGCGCGGCGGCTCGGCCGGCGTTACGGCGTCAGGCTTGTCGAGCGCTTCGGCGCGCGCGCGCCACAAGGCGGATTTATCGACGTCGGTGAGGCCGTCGGCGCCCTCAAGGATGTTACGCAAGCGGATGAGCCATCGCGAGGGCTTTGACGGTGCGCCGCCGGCGCGGCGCGCGCGCGTCAACGTGACATGCGGGCTCGCCGCCAGCTGGGCGAAATCATGCGCGGCAAGGCCGATGCGCCGCTCAGGCGAGGGCAGGCCGATCTCTTCCCGCATCGGCCTTGAAAGAAAAGGATCGGCCGGCGCTCCTTGCGGCCAGACGCCTTCGTTAAGGCCGCCGAGAATGACGTGGTCGGCGCTCATCAGCCGCGCCTCGAGCGGGCCGAGGATCGAAAGCCGCGGATGGGCGTCGCTGCGCCGGCGGACGGCCGCTCCGGCGATGAGCGCGTCGAAGAGGTCGGCATAGCGCGCGCCGGAGACCGCGTTCAGCGAGTCCTCGTCATCGAGAATCGCGGCGAGCAGCTCGGCGCCTGCAGCGCCGTCGTCACCCGCCCACAGCAAACGCCCGCCGGCGATCCTTTCGGCCGCGCCAAGATGCGCGCGCATCTGCGCAGCGACCGTTTCATCACCCAGCGACCGGCGTTCGCCGGCGGCGTCCTCAAGCGCAGCGATGACGGAGAGCATGGCGGGGTCCGCCGCTCCGCCTCTTTCATTACCGGCGGCCAGCCTTGCAAGTCCGCCGGCCCGGCGCGGGCCGCGCAGGGCGTAATCGAGCTTGTCGACGCCGCGGCGACGGATCGCCTCATCGATGCCAAGGCGCGCCAGCGGATGGCGGACAAGCGCGAGCATGGCTACCGGATCGCCGGGATCGTCAAGGAAGCCGGCGACAAGCCTTAGGAAGGCGCCGCAGGGCGTGTTGGCGAAAGGAACGCCGCCCGAATCGTCGACCGTTACGTTCCAGCGTCGCATCTTGAGCGCGACCCGCCGCGCCAGCGTGCGATCGGGCGTCACCAGCATCGCCGTCGCGCCGTCCGTTTCCAGCGTTTCGCGAAACAGCATCGCGACGATCGAGGCCTCGGCGTCCTCGGTCTCGGCCTCGATGAGAGAAAGTCCGTCGCGCGCTGCGGCAAGCGCCGGGTCGGATTGCGTCGCGCGGGCGATAAGATCGAGCCATTCGTCGGTAGCCTCCGCCGGACGCAGCGCCAGCCGCAAGAGGCCTGCGCGCGGGCTCGCCGTTTCGGAACGCGGCCACGGCCGGATGTCGGCGGGTCCGCATCCGATTTCGCCGAGGAGCGCCTTCAATCCCGCCTGCGGGTGCGCATCTCCGATCGCGTCAAACGCTTTGGCGTCGATCGCGCGATCTACGCCCGGCAGGACAGCAGCGCCAAGCGGCGCCGCCGCGATCGCCTTGACAAGGCGCGCGACAACCGGCGCGCTCGCGGTCGTGCCGGCGACGACGATCGGATGGGCCGGCGGGGCGGCCTGAAGACGCTCCGCCTTGAGGCTGATGAGGCGTTGGCGTCGCCAGGCGGGATCGCTGAGGCCGGCGGCTACCAGATATTCGGGCCAAGCCGTCGTGACGATTTTGAGAAAGCGGGCAGAGACGTCCCAATGCCTCGCCTGCTCACCGACCTCGATCGTGTCAAGCCGCGCCGGATCTATTTCCTCCGCATAGAGAGAATCGAGAAGTTTGCCGAGTTCGCGCGCAGCCGCGATCGCGGTTGGCCAGTTGCGATGTCCAGCGAAGGCTTCGTCGCGCGCCGCGACCAACCGGGCGAGCGCCAGGGATCGCGCGGTTGCGGAGATCGGCGGCGGAAGGTCAAGCTCGTCAGCGGCGTCGCCGGCGAAGACGGCGAGTTCTTCTTCGTCAGGGTCCCCGATCGCGCGCATCCGAGGCAACAGGCTCGCCCGTACGCCGGCGCCTGCGCGCGCCTCAAGGATTGCATCGCCAAGCGCGCGGGCTGCGCGCCGCGTCGGCAGGTAAATTTCGGCGCGTGGAAGATCCTCGCCGAAGGCGGCGATCAGCCCATGAGCGAGATCGGTCAGAAACGGCCGGCCAGGTTCGATCGAAAAATAACGCGGCGCCGGCAGCTCGGCGAAGAAATCATTGTGCGGCGGAACGGTCATCCCGCCGCTTGTCGAAAAAAGCCTCGGCGAGCGCAAGCCCTTGGGGATCGCCGACGTGCATCCATGGCCCTCGATGCACGATGCCCTTCATGCGGCCCGCCCTGCGCGCCTTGTCCCAAAGAAGACGGAGCGAGAAGGGGCCGTCGGGCGCTTCGTTGAGGAGCGACGGGTCAATGATCTGCAAGCCGGTGTAAACGAAGGGCGCGGTCTCGCCCGTTCGCCAGTCGAGGGCGCCGTCGGCCTGCAGGTCGAAGTCTCCGGCGCCGTCATAGCCGCTGGCAAGACCGATCGGCGCCAGCAGAAGGAGCGCGTCCATGCTCGCGTTGTCCCAAGCTTGGCTGAGCGCCGCGCAGGCTTCAACGCCCTCGCCATCGACAAGGATCGCGTCGGTGTTGGTGCAGAAGACTGGATCGCTCCCGAGGTGGGGCGCCGCTTTTTTAAGGCCGCCGCCGGTTTCGAGAAGCAGCGCGCGCTCGTCCGAGATGACTATTGCCGGCGCACGCCGATCGCGGAGATGGGCCTCCATCTGTTCGGCGCGATAGTGGACGTTGACGACGGCGCGCCGGACGCCGGCGTCCGCGAAGCGGTCGAGCGTCCAGTCGATGAGCGCCTTGCCGGCGACCTTGATGAGCGGCTTCGGCAGATTGTCGGTCAGGGGGCGCATGCGGGTGCCGAGGCCCGCGGCCAGCACCATCGCCGTTTTCGGCGTCTGCGCCATCAGAAGCGATCCCCGAAATGCGTTCGGAAGAAGCCCGCGACGGGCGCCAGATCGGGGTGGCGCAGATCGCGGGCGAAATGGCCTTCGACGCGCGGGAAGAAGTCAGCGTAGCGGGGCTTGCCGTCACGGCGAATGAGGCGCGCGAAAATGCCGAGGATTTTCGCGTTCCGTTGCGCGCCGAGAATGGCGTAATCACGCAGGAATGCCGCCGCATCGAAATTGGAGAAGCGGGCGGCGCCCGCCGAATAGCGCGCGATCATCGCGCTAGCGAGATCCGGTCTAACGTCGCGCCGCGCATCTTCGAGGATCGAAACGAGATCGTAAGCTGCGTTGCCGATGAGGCCGTCCTGGAAATCAATGACGCCCGCACGCCTGAAACCTTCGCGCGCCGGCAGCCAGAGTATGTTCTCGGCGTGGAAATCGCGCAGCACCATAGTCGAAGGCGTTGGCAGCTTCGCAAGCACGCCGGACCAGACGCCGGCATAGTCGGCCTTTACGGCCTCGTTGGCGGTTTCGCCTTTGAGGTGCGGCCAGTACCAATCGATCACGAGCATGACCTCGGCTTCCATCGCCGTGAGGTCATAGGTCAGCATCTGATAGCCGGGCCCGTCCGGCGCGGCGGGCGCGGCCTCATGCAGCGCGAGAAGCGCATCGATCGCGGCGCCGTAGAGCTCGACTTCATCCGCGCCCGCCGGAATGGCGCGTGCAAAAAGGTCGTCGCCGAGATCCTCGATCACCGCAAAGCCGTTCCTGGCGTCGGCGGCGAAGATCTCCGGCGCTGACAGCCCGGCGCTACGCAGCGCCTCCGCAATCGCGGTGAAGGCGTTGAGATTGGGGCCGGCAAGGCGCGCCATCGCGTTGTAGCCGAGCGCGCGCCGTTCGGCTGGACTTGCTCCCGGCGGACACGCCGCGCTTTCCGCCGCCGGCGGTGCGTTCATCAGGACGGCGACGCGATCGCCCAGCCTCAGGCGCTCATAGCTGCGGGTCGATGCGTCGCCCGCCATCGGCATCGCCGTCGCCGCACCCCAGCCCGAGGCGTCAAGGAAGGCGCGGCGCAGTTCCGCACGCCGGGCGCTCGCGTCAGTCTTCTCGGCGCTCGAATGGATCATTGGCAAACCCTAGAGTGGCCCCGTTCCCGAAGCGTAAAGGCCCTTGATCCGCGCAGACCATTCTTCGCCGGCCCGGACAAGGGCCGTTCGGCCGTCCCTCGCAGGGCTGAGGCGTATGACAAGCGTTTCAGGCGGCAAGATATCCGCAATGCGTTCGGGCCATTCGATCAACGCCGCGCCGCCGTCGAGCGCTTCTTCAAATCCCAGCTCCCATACCTCGTCCGCCTTTTCGAGGCGGTAGAGATCGAAATGCCAGAGCGTGAAATTTGCCGTCTCATAGGTCTCGACAAGCCCGAAGGTCGGGCTCGGCGCCTCCGTCCGGCCCGTCAGCACGCCGATCGCCGCCCGGGCCAGAGTGGTCTTGCCGGCGCCGAGCGGACCCGACAGGCCGACAACGTCGCCGGCGTGCATAAGGGCGCCCAGCCGGGCGCCGAGCGCCTTCGTCGCAGCCTCGTCAGGCAATGGCAGGGAAAACTCCATGCCGGAGAGATAAGGCGCGCACTCCCCATTGCGCAATTGACCGGCCCCGAACCCGCATGCGACGAGCGCCCCAATGAGCGGGCAGGCGGTCATCATCGGTGCTGGGCAGGCAGGCGCGCAGGGCGCGCAAAGCCTGAGGCAGGCGGGATTTGCAGGGCGCATCATCCTTATCGGCGAGGAGCCGGTCGCTCCCTATCAGCGCCCGCCGCTGTCGAAGGCTTATTTGCAAGGCGCCCTCGGAGCTGACCGGCTCGCGCTGAAACCAGACGCATTCTATTCCCAGAACGACATCGCACTCCGCCTTGGCGTGCGCATCGCGGCGATTGATCGCGCCAACGCCCGCATTATGACCGACAGCGGCGAAGCGATATCCTATGATCGCCTCATGATCGCGACCGGAGCGCCCCCGCGCAGGCTCGTTTGTCCGGGGGCGGATCTTCCGGGCGTCCACTATCTGCGCACCATCGAAGACTGCGAAGGGCTGCGGCCTGCGCTGGCGACCGCGCGCCGGCTTGTCATCGTCGGCGCCGGTTATATCGGACTTGAGGTTGCAGCCTCGGCGCGCAAGGCCGGCCGCGCGGTGACTGTGCTCGAAGCCCAGTCGCGCGTCCTGCAACGCGTCGCTGGGCCCGAGATTTCCGCCTTTTTCGACGCGACGCATCGCGCGCACGGCGTCGATCTGCGCCTCGGCTCAATGCTCAGCGGATTCGAGGGTCGCGGACGGATCGAGCGCGCCGTGCTCGCTGACGGAGAAAAGATCGACTGTGATGCGGTCCTCATCGGCGTTGGCGCGGCGCCGGCGATCGCGCTTGCGGTTGATGCAGGCCTGACCATCGACAACGGCGTTGCCACGGATGAACGCGCGCGCACGTCCGACCGGTCGATCTTCGCCGCGGGCGACTGCGCCAGCCATCCCTCGCGCCTTTATGGCCGGCGGTTGCGTCTTGAATCGGTGCCGAACGCCATTGAGCAGGCGAAGGTCGCCGGCGCCAATATGGCGGGCGGCGACGCCATTTATGACGCGGTGCCGTGGTTCTGGTCCGACCAGTATGACATAAAGTTACAGACCGCTGGCGTCGCCGAGGGCGCCGATGCGGCGGTTGTTCGCGGCGAACCTGCGGCGGCGCGCTTTTCGGTCTGGAGCCTCAAGGAGGGGCGGGTATTGGCTGTCGACGCCGTCAACGATCCGGCAGCGTTCCTCGCCTCCAAGAAGATCATTGCGGCCAAAGCGCCAGTCGATGCGAAAAAGCTTGCCGATCCCGCGACAGACCTTAAATCCCTCGCGACCTGAAACTCGCGCCCGAGAGCCCCATGCCCAAGATCACCTATATCGAACACAACGGAACCGAGCATGTCGTCGAGGCGCAGACCGGCGTTTCGGTGATGGAGGCGGCGGTGAAGAACATGGTGCCGGGCATCGACGCCGATTGCGGCGGCGCGTGCGCCTGCGCGACCTGCCATGTCTATGTCGACGCCGCCTGGCTCGACAAAACCGGCAAGGCCGAGCCGATGGAGGAATCGATGCTCGATTTCGCCTATCAGCCGAAAGAGAACTCGCGCCTTTCCTGTCAGATCACCGTGCGCTCTGAACTCGACGGCCTCATCGTTAGGCTCCCGGAGTTTCAGGGCTGAGGCGCGCGCCCTTGACCTTTTCACGCCGGCGCGCTTCCCTGAACGAATGGGGAACGTCCTCGCGCTTGAAACGCCGCTGTCGCCGGTCCGACCTGAAGTCACCGCAGCGCTGACGCGAGGCGTATCGCGCCTTTTCCGCGATCTCGGGTTCAGTGCGATGGCCGAATTCCGCCTGCCGAACGGTCGGCGCGCCGACATGGCGGGACTGTGCCCGAAGGGACGCCTCGTCATCGCCGAGATCAAGTCCTGCGAGGCCGACTTCACGGCCGATGAAAAATGGGAAGACTATCTCCCCTTTTGCGATGAGTTCTATTTCGCAGTCGACGCCGGATTTCCGCGGGACCTTCTTCCCTGCACGGAGGGATTGATCATCGCCGACAGTTTCGGCGGGGCCGTCATTCGGCCGTCGCTGGCCCGCGCGATGGCGGCGGCGCGGCGCAAGGCAATTACCCTGCGCTTTGCGCGTCAGGCGGCGGCGCGGGCCGCGTTTCTTCTTGAAGAGGCGGCGCGATGAACGCGGCGCGCTGGCGCCCGCGCCTTGCTGAAACGCTGGCGGCGGTCGCCGAAGTCTCCAGCGTTTTTGAGGACGAGTGGTGGATCATAGGCAGCGCCGCAGCCGCCCTTTCGGGCGCCGATGTGTCGCTTGTCCGCGACGTCGACCTGCTGTTGAGCGAGAACGACGCGCAGCGGCTTCTCGGCTTGTGGGCGCAAGGAAAGCAGTCGGGCGCCGCCCCCGACACGCAGTTCCGGTCGGCCGTGTTCGCGCGGTTCGAGGCAACGCCGCTGGCGATCGAGGCCTTCGGCGGCTTTCAAATGAAGGTGCGCGGAACCTGGCGCGCGGTTGCACCGCTGACGCGCGAAGCGCGGGGCGGGGTATTCACCCCCTCCGTCGCCGAGCAAATCGCTCTTTTGCTAGCGATGGGGCGCGCCAAAGATGGCGAGCGGATCGCCGCCCTGAGACCCCTGCTTTGACAGACCGGCGCGCCGCGGTTACTAGCTTGGCGACAGGTGAGGAAACCATGTCCGGGATTGTGACCTTCTGAACGAACTCGCTGCCTTGCGCCGATCACGCGCGAGGCAATTTCCGTTCAGACCCGGACTTCCCAATGAATATCTCGAAAGCGGAGCAAAGAACGCTCCATGCGCTCGCGCGCGGCGGCGCCGTGCTCGTCGAAAAAGACGCGCGCGGCAAGATCGTCGCCATCAACTGCGTGACCCGCGAAGGCTGGACATTGGAAGACTGCACGCTCGCCGTCTTCCAGCGGCTGCGTCGGCGCGCGCTGATCGCAAGCAGCGGCGGCGGGCCCTATCGCATCACCTATGAAGGGCGTGTGTCCGTCAGGGCTCAACCTGACAATCGCGCATGACGCGCCCGCGGCCGTCAGAGGATTTTTTCTTTGACGGCCGCGGTCCATCCGACGTGAACTTCGGTCTCGCCGCGGACAATCAGCGGGCGCTTGATCAGCGCCGGGTGCGCCGCCATCAGCGCGACGGCCTTTGTTTCGGTCAGGCCAGCTTTTTGATCGTCGGCCAATCCGCGCCAGGTGGCCGAAGCCTTGTTCAGCATCGTCTCCCAGCCGGCCGCCTTCGCCCATCTGGCGATTTCGGCCTTCGTCACGACATCCTCGCGCACGTCGTGAAAGGCGTAAGCGACGCCCGCCGCGTCGAGTTCCTTCCGCGCGCGCTTGCAGGTGTCGCAGTTTTTGAAGCCGTAGATTAGCATCGATTCGAAACTACTTTGCTGAGCGCGCGCTGCCGCCGAAAAAGACCGAACCGCCCAGGAAAAAGCCTAAGTTGTAAGGCCATCCATTATTGGGCGTCGCGTAGATTTCGTAATCCGTGAAAAAGCTGCCCACCAGCGAGAAAAAAATCAGAAAACCATGCAAGAGGCCGTACAAGAACCCAGGCGACCCATGTTGCGCAGTCTCGGGAGCTTGGGTCGCGCATCCCGAAACGACAAGAAGAATAAGTAACAAGCCTGTTCTCATGCGGTCCTCACGCCACCTGCAACCTGAGATAATTCAACAAATCCGTGCGCGTGATAAGGCCCTCGAACTTGCCGCCCTTCGTCACGACCGCGACGTGCCCGCGCGCAAAGACGGGCAGCAGCTCCTCCATCTTCTCCGCCGCGTCGAGCGTTTCGACGCGGTAGGTCATCGCCGACTTCACCGGGTCCTTGAACTTGTCGCGATTACGGACGACGGCGAACAAAATGTCCTCCTCGTCGATCAGGCCCGCGAGGCTGCCGTCTTCGTTTAATACCGGCAGTTGCGAGATGTCGTACAGCTTCATGCGGCCATAGGCGATCATCAGCGTGTCGTCGGGCTTCACCGTCACGGTGGCGCGCTCGGAATGTTTGCGCGTGATGAGATCGGTCAGATCGCCCTTTGGCGGGCGCTTCAAAAAGCCCTGATCGTACATCCAGTAGTCATTGTACATTTTGGAGAGGTATTTGTCGCCGCGATCGCACACGAAGGCGACGACGCGCTTCTTTGTTTTCTGTTCGCGGCAATATTTGAGCGCGGCGGCGAGGAGCGTGCCCGAAGACGAGCCGCCGAGTATGCCTTCCTTCCGCAACAGATCGCGCGCAGCCTCGAAGCTTTCCTTGTCGGAAATGCCATAGGCCTTCTTCACCCGCGCAAGGTCGCAGATGTCGGGGATGAAATCCTCGCCGATGCCTTCGACAAGCCAGGACCCGACCTCGTTCGGCTTGACGCCGGTGTTGACGTATTCGGTGAGGATCGACCCCTTTGGGTCCGCAAGGATCATCTCCACATGCGGCGCCTCGCGCTCGAAAAAGCGCGACAGACCGGTGATTGTGCCGCCCGAGCCGACGCCGGCGACCAGCGCATGCATGTCATGGCCCATCTGGCCCCAGATTTCGGGGCCGGTGATCCGCTCATGCGCGTCGGGGTTCGCCTTGTTGCCGAACTGATTGACGTAGAATGCGCCGGTCTCGTCGGCGATCCGCTGCGCGACGTCCTGGTAGTAGTCGGGGTGGCCCTTGCCGACGTCAGAGCGGGTGAGGCGCACGTCCGCCCCGAGCGCTTTCAGGTGAAAGATTTTCTCCTGCGCCATCTTGTCGGGAACGACGATGGTGAGGCGATAACCTTTCTGCGCGGCGACAAGGGCGAGCGCGAGGCCGGTATTGCCGGCGGTGGCCTCGACGATCGCGCCCCCTGGCTTCAATTTGCCGTCTCGTTCGGCGGCCTCGATCATCGCAAGGCCGATGCGGTCCTTGATCGAGCCGCCCGGATTGTTCGCTTCGAGCTTGAGGAACAGCTCACAGGGGCCCGTGTCGATCTTGGAAATCTTCACCATCGGCGTCTTGCCGATGCCTTCGAGCACATTGTCGAAGACTGGTCCGAAAGGCGTTTCCTGCATGATTGTCTCCGTCGGCGCTCGGAGCCCTTAAAGCCGACCCGTCGCTGGGCGGCAAGCAAAGCGCGTCATTTTGCACGCCGTCGCACGGCGCGCCTTAGATCTCGAATGAAAAATCGCGCCGGATGCAGCGCTTCTGCGATATCCCGCTCGACCGGCGCCGGCGCGCCGGTGAGGTCCGCCATGATCATAGCGGCGCACAAAGGAGCAGTGACGAGCCCGCGCGAGCCGAGGCCGGTCAAAAGGTGAACGCCGGGAACGAGTCTGCCCTCAGGGTAAACTCGCGCCTTGCCGAGACGCAGGTCGTCATACTGCGCGCCATAGAAATGCCAGTCAGGGGCGGGACCTGCGATCGGAAGCCGGTCGGGCGTCTGGCAGCGCACGCTCGCTCGCGGGGTGCTGTCTTCGGGGCGCAGCTCCTGCGCAAGCGCCGGCAGCATCGCCGCAATCGCGCTGATGTTGGACTTGGTAGCCGGGCTCGAAAGTCGCGGCTCTTCGCCGTCGGCAAGGCGTTCATAGGTGGCGCCTATAATGACGCCGCCCCCCGGCGCCGGCGCCGCATAGGGTCCCGAAGCGATCACCCGATCAAGCGCTGTCGCGTCCCTGAACCATTCGATCTGTCCGGCAATGCGGCCGAGCGGCAGCGTCCGCGCCTGCGCGAACATCAACGCCTCCGATCCGTTGGCGATGATTGCCGCCCCGGCCTCAATCGTGTCCCCCGACTCTAGAGTCACTCGAACGCCGCCAGCTATCGCTTCGATCGTGCATGCGCGCGCCCTTATGACTTTCGCCGCGCGCGCAAGCGCGCGGACGAAGCCGGGCGGGTCGATCACCCCCGCATCCGGAAAAAAGAGGCCGCCTTCGTGCAGCATGATCATCGACGGCGGCAGGCGCTGCGCCGCGACAGCCTTCTCCGCCCATCGCCGGTCTTCGCGGGTCTGCGTCGGCTTGAATACGCCGCACGGATTGAAGAACGCGACGCCCGTCTCCGCCTCGAGGCGCGCGATTGTCCGCAGGGCGTGTGTGTAGGCGGCGATGAAGAACCGTGATGGCGCTGCATCGCCAAGGTCGAGGCGTGGCATGATCAGGCCAGCCGGGTTCCCGGACGCGCCGGCGGCGAGCCCCTGAGGATCGATGATGACTGGTTTCAAGCCAGCACATGTGGCTGCGTCGGCAAGGCTGCCGCCGGCGACGCCGCCGCCGATGATGGCGACGGCTTCGCCGGAGGAGAGCGTCGCGCGCGCCGCGGGGAACCACGGGTGCCGCTTCGTCACGTGCGGTGGGACATCGATGCGCGCTGCGAGCATTTCGCGCTTTCGTCCGTACCCGGTCCGTTTTTCAGGGCGGAAGCCTGCAGCCGCCAGCCCCCGCCGCACCGCGCCGGCGACCGTATAGGTGGCCGCCGTCGCGCCGGGCGCCGATAGGCGAGCGACCTCGCCGAAAACGGCGCTGCTCCACATGTCCGGGTTTTTCGCTGGCGAGAACCCGTCGAGGAACCAGGCGTCGACCGAAGCCTCCGCGCCCCCAAGAAGGTCTGCGACCTCTCCAAGGCCGATCGTCAGGGTTACGCCGTCGTCGAAGCGAAGCTGGTGAAGCCCGAAGATCGGCGGCGGAAAGGCGCGCGCGAGGCGTTCCATATCAGCGGCGAAATCGGGCCAGGCCGCGCCCGCGCGGCGGAGATCATCCGGCCTCAGCGGGAATTTTTCGAAAGCGAGATAATCGAGACGCGCGCCCGGTCGGCGGACCCGGCGCCAGAGCGCGAGCGTTGAGAGGAAATTAAGGCCGGACCCGAATCCGAGCTCGCCGATCGTGAAGCGGTTGCAGCCGCCAAGGCGCCGCTCGAGGTCGTTGCCGCTTAGGAAGACATGCGCGGTTTCCGCTGCGCCGGCGCCGGAGAAATAGATGTCGTCAAAAAAAATGGACCGAGGGGCGTTCGCCTCCCAGTCCACTGTCGCGTAATCGATGACACGCCCGTTCGTCATGAACGGGCTGATAGGTCACTTGCCCGAAAACGGGAAGAACCGGTCAAAGGAGGGAGCGAACGAGAACGCCGTCGCGTAGGACTTCGTCATCGGCTCGAACGCGGCGCGCGCGGCCTCGGCAGACGCCTCAGTAATGGTCCGCATGCGCTCAGCGCGCGCGTCAAAGAGCTTCGTGAAATAGGCGCGTTGAATTTCGAATGCGTCCGCCGCCGATTTCGCCCGCGCGAGGTCGTTGGCGAACTCGACAGCTTCGGAAATTTCTTCGCGCGCGGCGGTCATCATGTCCGCATTGACGGTCTTGATGCGCTCGTTCGCGGCCTCGAAGCCATCACGGGCGGCGGCAAAGGCTTCTTCAGCCTCGGCGCGGATCTTTTCGGCATTGTCGTTGAAGGTTTTCAGCGCAGTTTCATATTGGTCGCGCGCCGCTTCAGACCAGGTGTTGACGGCGGCGAAAGCGGTCTCGGCGCCGTTCTCAACCGTTTGTTCGGCATTTTTGGTGACGCGGCGCGTCGCGTTTTTCTTGGCAGCGGCCATGAAGGGGCTCCTTACAGATATTGTCCGGCCGGGAATGGGCGGCCGCGCCATGTTGCAGCGCAGCATCGCGATTTCGATAACCCATCCGTTGCATGGCAGCAAGGCCTACGACGTAAGGCGGGTCAGGGTGTCGAGAGAGGCGTAGCCGTCCGCCGGAACGCCGGCGCTTTGTTGCCATGCCTTCAACGCCCGCTTGGTGCTGGCGCCGATGACGCCGTCGATCGGCCCGGGATCGAAACCCTTGTCTTTCAGCGCCTGCTGAAGCGCCTTGCGTTCGTCGAGCGTAAGGGCCCGATCGGTCCTAGGCCAGGAGGCCACAATAGGCCTTTGCCGGTCCGCGAAATGGTCGGCGAGCAGGCCGACCGCAAGCGCGTAGGAGGTCGACCGGTTATATTTCAGGATCGCCTCGAAGTTTTCGAACACCAGGAAGGCGGGGCCTTTCGCCCCTGCAGGCAGCAGGATACGGCCATGCGTATTGGGGTCGATGTCCGCCGCGAGATTGACGTTCACCCCGCGAACGCCGGCCCCGGCCCATTCGATCGCGGCCTTCGACACATCGACATCAGCGAGCGCGTAATCAAAGCCCTGCGGCAGGGTCACTTCAAAGCCCCACGGAGCGCCATCGCGGAAGCCCGATGCGCGAAGATAATTCGCGGTTGATGCGAAGACGTCGTCGAGGTCTGTCCAGATATTACGTTTGCCGTCGCCGCCGTGATCGACGGCGTAGACAAGATAGGTAGTCGGGATGAACTGCGTCTGTCCCATAGCGCCGGCCCAGGAACCGCGAAGCTGGCCGCGGTCGGCAAAGCCGTTCTGGAGAATCTTGAGCGCGCCGATCAGCTGCTCGCGCCCGTAGGCTGTCCGCCGCCCTTTCCACGCGAGCGTCGCAAGCGCACTGAAAACGTCATAATCGCCCATCACCGCGCCGAATGACGACTCAAGCCCCCAGATCGCGGCGATGATCTCCTTGTCGACGCCGAACTCCGCCTCGACCCGGTCGAGCAGAGCCTTGTTTTCCGAGATTTTCGCGCGCCCGTCTGCGATGCGCTTTGCGGAGAGCGCGCCGTCGAGATACTCCCAGACTGCGCGGGCGAATTCCGGCTGGTTGTCGTTGAGCTCAAAGACCCGTTTGTTCATCACGACATCGTCAAAGGCGATTTCGATGACGTCGCGCCGGATGCCGGCGGCGGCCGCCTCCGACCGGAACCCTTTGAGCCAATCCTCAAACCCCGGCTCATCGGCGAAGGCCGGCTGGCAAAGGGCCACCGTGAAGGCGAGCGCCGCAAGACCTTTGGAAAACCTCATTGCTCAAACGCCCCCGACTATTAATCCGCCTCTTTAAGAATGATCCTGTCCCGCTCACAAGGCCGGATTTGGGCGGAAACCGGCCGATGGGACAGCTTTTGTCCGTCCCTGTCCTGGCCTATGAGCGGGCGCAGCCGCCGCCATTGAAGGACCATCTCCATGCGCCGCATCCTCGCCGCCATATCGATGATTGCGCTCGTCGCCGCCTGCGGACGCCCGGACAAACCCGCTCCAGCGCCGGACGCCGACACCACGCAAGCGGTCTCGGTCCTGCCGCACGAAAAACTGGAGGCGATGCGCGCCGAGTTCGCCCGCATCGACATGAAGACGGACCTTTCATTCCTTACCGCCGAGGAAAAGGAGGTCGTCAACCTCCTAAACGAAGCGGGCGAACTCATGAGCGCGATCTATCTCCGGCAGATTTCCGAGGAGAACGCTGCGACACGCGCGGCGATTGCGGCGAGCAATCTTTCTGACCGCGACCTTCTTCTCGATCTTTTCGACCTTCATTTCGGTCCGTGGAACACGCTTGACCACGACAGGCCGTTTTACGGGACAACCGAGAAGCCGCCGGGCGCTGCGTTTTATCCCGCCGACATGACGAAAGAAGAATTCGACGCGCATATCGCGGCCCACCCGGAAGACGAGAACGCTTTCACGAGCGCCTACACGGTCATCAGACGCGACAACGGCGGCAAGCTGATCGCCGTTCCGTACCGGGAGCATTACCGCGAAGAACTCACGCGCGCCGCCGACCTGCTCCGTCGCGCGGCCGCCCGCACGTCAAACGCCAGCCTTAAGAAATTCCTGACGCTTCGCGCCGACGCATTCCTCAGCGACGATTATTTTGAATCGGAACTTGCGTGGATGGATATCGATGGCGCGATCGAGGTCGCGATCGGGCCATACGAGGTCTATACGGACGGCCTTTTTGGCTACAAGACCGCTTTCGAGGCGTTTGTCACCGTCAAGGACCCGGCCGAGAGCGCTGCGCTCGATAAATATAAGAAATATCTCCGCGACATGGAGGCGAACCTGCCGGTTCCGGAGAACTACAAGAACTTCAAGCGCGGATTTGAAAGCCCGATTGCGGTGGTGACGCAGGTCCATGGCGGCGGCGACAACGTCCCCGGCGTTCAGACGATCGCTTTCAACTTGCCGAATGACGAGCGCGTGCGTGAGGCGAAGGGCGCGAAGAAGGTGCTTCTCAACAACGTCATGGCGGCGAAGTTCGATCGCATCCTCGCGCCGATGGCGCAGCACGTTCTCGTTCCCGAGCAAGCCTCCTTGTTGCTGCAGAAATATATGGGCGCAGAAACGTTGTTTCACGAGCTGTCGCACAGCCTTGGGCCGGGGGCGATAGAGAAGAACGGCGCACCGACCACGGTCTCGGCCGAGCTGAAGGAGCTCTATTCGGCGACCGAGGAAGGCAAGGCCGACGTCATGGGCGCGTGGAACATTCTCTTCATGATGCAGAAGGGCGAACTGCCGGCCGCGGAGAAAGAGCAGTTTCTTGCAACCTACTTCGTCGGCATTTTTCGCGCTATGCGGTTCGGCGTCAACGAGGCGCACGGGCGCGGCGCCGCCGTGCAATACGCTTATTTCCGCAACGCCGGAGCGGTCGATGTCGATGCTTCAAGCGGCAAGTTGCGCCTCGACTTCGGCAAGCTAGAAGCCGCGATCCGCGATCTGACGCGCGATTTCGTCATTGTGCAAGGAGACGCAGATTACGCGAAAGCCAAAGCGTTTCTCGATCGCTGGGCCGTGCTCGATGATCCTGCGGCGCAGGTGATTGCTTCGCTTTCTGATGTGCCTGTCGATATCCAGCCGGTTTATCCCGCGCGCGTCGAGTAGCCCGGCCCCGCTCACCAGCTTCCGGTGTTTGGCATCGACGCCCAGGGCTCCTGCGGCGGGAGATGGGCGCCGCGCTGCAGGAGTTCGATCGAAATGCCGTCCGGCGACCGCACGAACGCCATGTGTCCGTCTCGCGGCGGGCGGTTGATGACGATGCCCATGGCGGCGAGGCGCTCGCATGCCGCATAGACATCGTCGACGCGATAGGCGAGGTGCCCGAAATTGCGCCCGCCTTTGTATTCTTCCGGGTCCCAGTTGAAGGTCAACTCGACCATCGGCGCCTTCTTCTCGCGCGCCGCGTCGAGATCGCCCGGCGCAGCGAGGAAGACGAGCGTGAAGCGTCCCTTATCATTGTCATGACGGCTGACTTCGACGAGTCCGAGCCCGTCGCAGTAAAATTTGAGGGACGCATTGAGGTCCGACACGCGCACCATGGTATGGAGATAGTTCAAGGCGTCGCCCCCTTTTCGCGTTCGATCGCCAACTCTTCCTCAAGAAAGCCCGGACGCCGCGCATGGTAGCGTCGCATGGCGATCGCCACGATCGCGATCCAGACGAAGAGAAGCCCGAAATAGTAGCCGATCAGCAGGATATCGTTGATCCAAAGCATCGCAACGGTTTCCCCGTCGTCGCGATTGAGAAGGCGTTCGGCGCCTTCGACCGGCACGGCGCGCGCCAGACGTTCGGCATCCGGCGACACGCCAAGCGACCCCATGATCCAGGCGATCGCCCCGAGAATGTAGAAGGTCGCCGGCAGCGCGATGATAAAAGCCGCTGCTGCGGCGAGGGCGTATTTCGGCAGGCGCGGAAAATGCACGCGAGCAAAGGCCGCGCGAAACTTCGCCTCGTCGAGGCTTCCGATCGAGTCCTGATCGTTCTCCTGCCGACGCGCCCACTCGAGGCCGGCGCTCTCGTCAATCTCGGCGCGCGTCCGTTCTGCCCAGCGCCAGTAGAAGAGCGCGGCGATCCCGAGCGCCCCGAAAGCGGCGAGGAAGAACGTCAGCATCGGATCAGCCCCCGCGACCCGCGCGAGTCACCGCCTCGGCGAGGGAGCGGCCGAAGGCGACGCGTTCGGCGGGCGAGAGAAAGGCGCCAAGGATAAGCGTCCGGCCTTTCGAAACGACGCGCACCTGCGCCTCGTGCTCACCCGGATGATCGACCGCGATGCGTGTCCAATGGGGCTGCAGGCGCCAGCGCATTTCGTGGCCGGACGGCAGCACGCGCGACACGCGCATGTCGCCGGGTCGAATGATGACCCGCTCGCAAAGCCGCCCCTGCCGGTAGGACAGCTTGAACGCCAGCCAGACAAGGAAAACATCAAGACCGCAAAATCCGATCACCGGCCACGCGCCGATCGCATAGAAATAAACGCCGAACACCATGTTCGCGCCGATGACGACGCTCATGACCGCCAGAAATCCCGCATTCGGCAGGGACCGATTGGGATAAAGGAGGGCGTCGAAGAGGGCGTCGCTGCGCATCGCCTCGCCGTCCTGATCGAGTGCGCGCCCCTTTTCATCCGGAGCCATTGTTTCAAGAGCGGCAGCGCGCAAGTTCATGAGTTGATCTTATAGCGGAGATGCGATGGTGCGCCAGCGGCGCCGTTGACGCGGCCGGACGTCGGTCGCATGGTCTGAACACTTTTTTCGGATCGCAGATGGCGAAATTGACACGCAGCGACGCGGCGGAGGTTTACGCGCGCTTCAAGGCCGCAGCGCCTGCCCCCGAGACAGAACTTCACTATCGCAACAATTTCGAACTTCTCGTTGCGGTCGTCCTCTCCGCGCAGGCGACGGACGTTTCCGTCAACAAGGCGACGCCTGCGCTTTTCAAAGCTGCGAATACGCCGGCGAAGATGCTGGCGCTCGGAGAGGAGCGGCTCGGCGACTATATCAAGACGATCGGCCTCTGGCGCGCCAAGGCGAAGAACGTCATCGCTCTGTCTAGGGTGCTGATCGAGAGGCACGGCGGGCAGGTTCCTGAAACCCGCGAGGCGCTTGAGGCCCTGCCCGGCGTCGGACGCAAGACGGCGAATGTCGTCGCCTCAGTCGCCTTTGGCGCGCCCGCGATCGCTGTCGACACCCATGTCTTTCGGGTCGCCAATCGCACCGGCCTCGGCGCTGGCAAGACGCCGCGCGCGGTCGAGGAGGCGCTGTTGAAGGTGACGCCGCCCGATATGCTGCACGACGCCCATCACTGGCTGATCCTGCACGGGCGTTATGTTTGCAAGGCTCGCCGCCCCGAATGCTGGCGCTGCTCGATCGCCGATCTCTGCCGGTACAAGTTGAAGGAGTTTCCTTCGGGGGCGGTTCCGACAAAGAGGGCGGCGAGGAAGCGCGTTGCAAGACCGCCGGCAAAAGCGAAAAAGAAAGCCTCATGACCATAACCGCCAGGGAACGTCTGATCATCGCGCTCGACCTTCCGACGACGGAGGAAGCGCGAAGCGTTGTCGCCGCGATCGGGGCTGCGGGATCGTTTTACAAGATCGGCTACCAGCTGATCCCTATCGGCGGGCTCGATCTTGCGCGCGATCTGTCCGCCGCCGGCAAGAAAGTTTTTCTTGATTTCAAGTTCCACGACATCGGCGCGACGGTCGAGCGCGGCGTCGCCTCGGTCGTCCGGCTCGGCGCGGATTTCCTGACCGTTCATGCCGAGCCCGATGTCGTCAAAGGCGCAGTGGCGGGGCGAGGACGCGACATTCGCTTGAAGATTCTCGGCGTCACCGTTCTGACGAGCCTAACGCAGGAAAGCCTAGCCGCAAGCGGCATTGCGATGAATCTTGAAGACCTGGTGCTGAAGCGCGCGGAGTTATGCGCCGTTGCGGGGGCGGACGGCGTAGTCGCGTCCGCGCGCGAGGCCGCCGCGATCCGCGCCCGCTTCGGAAAAGATCTCCTGATCGTAACGCCTGGCGTGCGCCCCGTCGGCGCAAGCGCCGATGACCAGGCGCGAATCGTCTCTCCGGCGGAGGCGATAACGAACGGCGCCGACTATCTTGTCGTCGGCCGGCCGATCGTGAACGCGAAAAATCGTCAGTCGGCGGCGGACGCTATCATCGCGGAGATTGAAAGCGTCACGTCATCTGGCGATTAACCCGCTTCGCCCGATGCCTTATTGCGCGACGTTGAGCGCCCAGTCGTATGCGTAGCTGGACGCTTTCTTAACGCCCTTCAGGCTTTCGGCGAGCGCGGGCGCCGCGTACAGACGGATGTGATCGAAGAGCGCGGCGTCATCCTTGCCGAAATCGTCGCGGTACCAGCCGTAAATCTTGGAAAGACGCACCTTGCCGTTCGACACGCTGACGCCGCGCGGATGATTGACATAGGCGCGCGCCGCGGCGTCGAGCCGCGCGTCGAGGTCTTCGCCGGTGAAAGGCTCGCGTTCGAGATTTGGGCAACCCATCGAGGCGCAATTGACGGCGTAATGAATGCGCGGATCTTTCGCAGTCGGGCGGATGACGCCGTGCTCTATCTCATTGAGGGTCAGTGTCCGGCCCATGACCGTTACAACGGGTTGGTCCCAAGGCTTCTTGATGTCTTGAATCGAGGCGATGCCCGGGTTTTCGAGGATGAGCCTCACCGTGGCCGCATTGTAGAGATTGAACCAGAAAGCGAGTTGCTCCCTGCGCGAAAGCCCTGCGGTATCTGTCGCTTCGAGGCCCGCGATGTAGGAGTCGAGCTTCGCCCTGTCCTCCGGGGTCACCGCTTTATAGCGCACAAGGTTGACGCCTGTCGGTCCTTCGATGACATAGGCGCCGAGAAAATGGGCCCATGCGGAGTGGTCGACCCTTTCGGCGCTCGCCTCGTCAGCAGCCTCAAAGCGGGTGTCCACCAACGCTGATTTAGGCGCGAACTGACGCTCAATGGCGATCGGCGCGGCGACGGCGGGGCTTGCGGCGACGAACGCCAGCACGACGAGAAGACGTTTCATGACGGACTTTCTCCAGGAAGCGCCGACACCCTACAGATTCGATCGCGGCGGAACAGAGGTCACCCCCTCAGGATTCTGTGATCGCGCCTACTCGCCCTTCTTCATCCACTCGCGGTGTTCGGTGTCCGGGTTGTAGGCGGCCATGGCGGCGAGTGTCACGATGTCAGGAACGCGCGCGCCGATCTGCGCAATCTGCACCGGGCGCTCGAGGCCGATGAGGAGCGGACCCAGCACCGTCGCGCCGCCAATCTCGCCGAGAAGCTTCGTTGAAATGGTCGCCGAGTGCGCGCCCGGCGTAATGAGCACGTTTGCCTCGCCCTTCAGGCGCGAGAAGGGGTAGACTTCGCGCACACGCTCGTTGAGCGCCATGCGCGGTGTCATCTCGCCTTCATATTCGAAGTCGATGTCGCAGCGCGCGTCGAGAATGCGTACAGCTCCAGCGACGCGGCGGGAATGCTCCGTATCGGGATTCCCGAAGTTTGAATGTGAAATGAAGGCGACCTTGGGCGTGTAGCCGAGGTCTTTCGCCGCGTGCGCGACCTGAACGCCGATCTCCGCCATGTCCTGCGACGACGGCAGTTCCGTAATGTTGGTGTCGGCGACGAAGAGCGTCCGGTGCTTGGCGAGGATGATGCAGACCCCGATCAGTCGTTCGCCGGGGCGCGGTTCCAGCGCAAGCCGCACGTTAGTAAGCGCAACGTCGAAATTTCGCGTGACGCCCGTCACCATCCCGTCGGCATGGCCATGCGCCAGCATGCAGGCGGCGTAGACGTTGCGGTCGGTGTTGACGAGGCGCAGCGCGTCGCGTTTGAGGACGCCCCGGCGGTTCAGCCGCTCGTAGAGATAGTCTGCGTAAACCGCGGCATGGGGCGCTGTGCGGGAATGATAGATCTCGAAATCTGCATCTGTAGGAAGGCCGGCGACCTTAAGGCCTTCGCGGATAACTTCCTCCCGTCCGATGAGAACCGCCTTGCCAAGCCCCTCCTGCTGGAAGGCGTGAGCAGCGCGCAGCACCGCTTCTTCCTCGCCCTCGGCGAAAACGATGCGCTTCGGCGCGGCGGCGGAGCGCAGCGCCGAATAAATCTTCTGCAGAAACGAGGCGGACGGGTCGGTGCGCGCCGCAAGGCTCGCGCCATAGGCGGAGAGATCCTCGATCGGCCTGCGCGCGACGCCCGAATCTGCGGCCGCCTTCGCGACGGCGGGGGGGATCGTCGAAATAAGGCGCGGGTCGAACGGCGTCGGGATGATGTAGCCGGGCCCGTATTTGAGCCGTTTGCCATAGGCTTCGGCGACGTCGTCGGGCACATCCTCGCGCGCGAGTTTTGCAAGCGCCCGCGCACAGGCGATTTTCATCTCCTCATTGATGGTCCGCGCACGCGCGTCGAGGGCGCCGCGGAATATATAGGGGAATCCGAGTACGTTGTTGACCTGGTTCGGATAGTCCGAGCGCCCGGTCGCGATGATCGCGTCGTCACGAACCGCCTTGACTTCCTCGGGCAGGATTTCCGGCGTTGGATTCGCCATGGCGAAGATGATCGGGTTCTTCGCCATTGACCTCACCATCGCCGGCGTTGCGGCCCCCGCGACCGAAAGCCCGATGAAGACGTCGGCGCCCTCCATCGCCTCGGCGAGCGTGCGCTTGTCAGTTTCGATCGCATGCGCCGAGCGCCATTGGTCGAGCTGACGGCCCTTGTGAAGGACCCCTTTTGAATCGCAGACGATCGCATTCTCGTGCGGCAGGCCCATCGCCTTGATGAGGCCGATGACCGAAAGGGCCGAAGAGCCTGCGCCAGAAACAGCGACCTTCACTTCACGAATCGATTTTCCTGTTATGTCGAGTGCGTTAAGGAGGCCGGCTGCGGCGATGATCGCCGTGCCGTGCTGGTCGTCATGGAACACCGGAATGTCCATGATCTCCTTCAGACGCTGTTCGATGATGAAGCTTTCGGGCGCGGCGATGTCCTCGAGGTTGATCCCGCCAAACGCCGGCCCGAGATAGCGCACGCAGTTGATGAAGGCTTCAGGATCCCGGGTGTCGACCTCGATATCGACGCTATCGATGTCGGCGAAGCGTTTGAACAGGACGGACTTTCCTTCCATCACCGGCTTTGACGCCAGCGCGCCGAGATCGCCGAGGCCGAGAATGGCGGTGCCGTTTGAAATGACGGCGACCATGTTGCCCTTCGATGTGTAGTCGTAGGCGAGGTCGGGATCGCGGGCGATCTCCTTCACCGGCGCCGCGACGCCAGGGCTGTAAGCGAGGGAAAGGTCCCGCTGCGTCGCCATCGGCTTCGTCGGCGTGATTTCGAGCTTGCCGGGCTTGCCGCGCGCGTGAAAGGCGAGGGCCTCCTCGTCGGAAACTCTGGTCGAGGTGTCATCCATCAAGGCTCGCCCCATCATTATCGCGTGAACGCCCAAGCCTTAGACCCCGGCGATAGGTAAGGGCAATCGGCGGGCCCATTGCGCCGGGGACGCCAGACGCTTAACTCCGTCGACGCCGGCGCATTGAGCGGGAGCCCTGAATGTTCATTCAAACTGAAGACACGCCCAACCCTCTCTCGCTGAAATTCATCGCTGACCGGGCCGTCCTCGGGCTCGGCGCCAACGGCCGCCCGGCCGTCGGCATGGATTTCCCGAACGAGGCTGCGGCGAAGGCCTCGCCTCTCGCCGCCAGCCTATTCACGATCGACGGCGTCTCCGGGGTTTTTCTCGGTCCTGACTTTGTCACGGTTACGAGGGCCGAGGGCGTCGACTGGGCGCATGTGAAGCCCGCGATCCTCGGCGCGATTGCAGATTTCCTCACCGCCGGACTCCCCGTCCTCGATGCCGCCGCGGCCGCCGCAGCGCCGCCGCGCAAGCCTGCAACCAGCATCGACGAATACGAAGGCGAGGACCGCGAGATCGTCGAGCAGATCATCGATCTCATTGACACGCGCGTGCGGCCCGCCGTTGCAGCTGACGGCGGCGATATCGCCTTTCAGCACTGGGAGCCGCGAACCGGCGTCGTCTTCGTGTCGCTGCACGGCTCGTGCTCGGGCTGCCCCTCTTCGACCATGACCTTGAAGGCCGGTATTGAAAACATGCTGAGGCATTACCTGCCGGAGATCGCCAAGGTTGAGGCGGTCGCCTGAGCGATCGACGAAGACTTCCATCTGTTCCCCGTAAACACCCAAAGAGGGTTTTAATGTCCGACAAGATGATCAATGACGACGCGATGGACCTTCTCTTTCGCAGCGCGCGCACGCGAAACGGCTGGGAGGATCGCAAGGTCTCGCGTCCGCTTTTGCAGGCCGTCTACGACCTGATGAAATGGGGATCGACTTCGGCGAATTGTTCGCCCGCGCGGTTTGTTTTTGTCGCCTCGGATGAGGCGAAGGAGCGATTGAAGCCGCTGCTCGCTCCCGGAAACGTGGCTAAGACAATGGCGGCGCCCTGCTGCGTCATCATCGCGCACGATATGCAGTTCCATGAAAAGCTGCCGCAGCTCTTTCCGCATACGGATGCAAAGAGCTGGTTTGTCGGCAATGAAAAGCTGATCGCCGAAACGGCGTTCCGGAACGGCACGCTGCAGGGGGCCTATTTCATGCTCGCTGCGCGCGGCCTTGGCCTCGATTGCGGGCCGATGTCGGGCTTCGACAACGCCGGCGTCGATCGGGAGTTCCTCGCCGGCACGACCTGGAAATCGAATTTCCTCTGCAATATCGGATACGGCACCGACGAGAACCTTTTCCCGAGGAGTCCTCGGCTCGCCTTTGATGAAGCCTGCAGGATCATCTGACCGGAGAGCAGGACGAAATCGATGATCGTCCTCGCTCTCGACACCGCTCTTGACGTCTGCTCCGCCGCGATCCTTTCCGGCGATGATGTTCTGTGGTCGGAACAGCGGGTCATCGGAAAGGGGCATAGCGAGATCCTGCCGCCGATGGTGGCGTTCGGGCAGCTCGCTTCGGGCGTCGCGCCGGCGGCCATCGACCGCATCGGCGTCGTCATCGGCCCCGGCGCCTTCGCAGGCGTGCGTGTCGGCCTTGCTTTCGCGCGCGCCTTTCGCATCGGCCTCAAGGCGGATGTCGTCGGACTTTCAACCACGGAGGCGCTGGCCGCCTCGCTCGCTCCGTGCGAGGGCTTGACGGCGATAGTCTTCGATGCGCGCCGGGGGCAGGTCTATGCCGCGCTTTATGACGAGGGGCTCAATGAATTGCTGGCGCCGTTCGTCGCCGCGCCCTCCGACGCCGCGCTTGCGCTCGCTGCAACCGCCTCGGGGCGGCCGATGCGCCTTGCAGGATCGGGCGCTGGCCTCCTCGCTCTTGATCGTCCGTATACGGTCGAGCAAACGCTCTACGCCGATCCCGCCGCGATCGCGCGGCGAGCGGCGTCGAAGCCGTGGTCGCCGGCCCCGCCGCAGCCGCTTTATCTGCGACCGCCTGACGCCGCGCCAGGCGCGCCGACGCTGTTCGCGGGACTCGAGCCGCCATGACCGGATGGCGTCTCAGGCCTGCCGGGAAAGCCGACGCCGACGCGCTCGCCGCGATCGAGGCGCGTGCGTTCGGTCCCGCGAGCTGGGGCGGGCGGGGCGTCGCCGATGGGCTCGCAGACCATCTGACGCGGGCGATCCTCGCTCTTGGCGCCGAATCTGAGCCGCAAGGCTTCGTGATGTGGCGCCGCATCGGCGATGAGGCGGAGATCCTCACGATCGCCGTCGCGCCGGACCGGCGGCGTCAGGGCTGCGCGACGGCGCTCATCGATGCGGTCATCGACGCGCTGCGCGGCGAGGGGGCGCGTTCGCTCTTTCTCGAGGTCGACGCCGGCAACATCGCTGCGATCGCACTTTACGAACGCCGCGGATTTGTCCGCATCGCGCGGCGCAAGCGCTATTATCGCTCCGGAGCGGATGCGCTCGTCATGCGCGCCGATCTGTGATTTAAGCGGCTCTCGAGGAGAGGCCCATGGACCGACTTGAAAAGCTTTGCGCTGAAAAGGGCATGCGCATGACCGACCAGCGTCGGGTCATCGCGCGGGTCTTGTCGATCGCGGCGGATCATCCCGATGTTGAGGAAATTCACCGTCGCGCTGTCGCCATCGACCCGCGCATTTCAATCGCGACAGTCTACAGGACGATGCGGCTGTTCGAAGAATCGGGTGTCGTCGAGCGGCACGACTTTCAGGATGGACGGTCCCGCTACGAGGAGGCGACGGACGATCATCATGACCACTTGATCGACCTGAAGACCGGCAAGGTTGTCGAGTTCGTCAGCCCGGAGATCGAGGCCCTCCAACGGAAAATCGCCGAACAGCATGGTTATGAGCTCAAGGCGCACCGCCTTGAGCTTTACGGGGTCCCGCTCGCGAAAAAGTAACGCCGTTTCAACCTTGAGCCTCTAAAGTAAACTGGCTAGTGTACTTCCGTCCCTGGCCGGAGTGAGGCGATGGCGCTCAGAGATCTTTATCCCATTCCCGACGTCGATCCCGTCTGGAGCGTGCCGCAAGAATTCGAGGCGGCCTTCGATTGGCGCTTCGACGATGGTCGGGCGCACATGATGCACCTCTACCAGAAGGGCAAGGACATGCAGTGGGATGCGCTCGCGCGCATCGACTGGGACCTTGAGCTCGACTCGGAAAATCCGATGGGCATCCCGGACGAGGTGACCGGCCTTTACCATACGCCGTTTTGGGCGAAGATGAGCGCGAAGGAACACGCGAATGTCCGCCGCCATTTTCAAGCTTGGACGATTTCGCAGTTCATGCAGGGCGAGCAGGCCGCGATGATCTGCGCGGCGAAGATCGTGCAGCAAGTGCCGGATCTTGACGCCAAATTCTACGCTTCGACGCAGGTCATGGACGAGGCTCGCCATGTCGAGGCCTACAAGAAGTTTCTTGAAAAGCTCGGCCTCGCCTATCCGATGACGAAGCCGCTGCAGACTCTCGTTGATCAGGCGTTGCGCGATTCGCGCTGGGACATGACCTATCTAGCCATGCAGGTCGTGATTGAAGGGCTGGCGCTCGCCGCATTCGGGAATATCCGCGAGATCGCGCGCAACAAGCTGACGCAGCAATTGAACGCCTTCGTCATGCAGGATGAATCGCGTCACGTCGCTTTTGGGCGGCTTGCGCTACGGGATTACTATCCGCATCTGACCGATGCGGAGCGCGATGAACGCGAGGAATTCCTGGTCGAGGCCTGTTATCACATGCGCGACCGCTTCGAGCAGAGAGAGACTTATGAAATCCTCGGCTTGCCGGTCGAGGAATGCATCCGCTACAATAACGAATCGGAGGCGATGCGCATCTATCGCTCCATGCTGTTCCAGCGGATCGTGCCGATCGTGCGCGACATCGGGCTGTGGTCGTCGAAAATCCAGAAGGCCTACGCCGACATGGGCGTAATCGGTTTCGCGCAAACCGATTACGCAGCGCTCGTCGCCGAAGACGAGCGACGCGCGGTCGAGCTTGATGAGGAGCGAAAGTCGGAACGCGAAGCGTATGTTAAGAGCGTCGCCGCCGTCGGCGCTGCAGCTTAGTCTTCAGTTCGCCAGCCGGCTCGCGCAATAGCGCGCTGCGACGACACGTCCGAGTCCGCGCTCCTGCACGAGGACCGCGCAATCCTCGCCTTCCCCCGGGGCTTCGAAGACGGCCGTCCGGGCGCCTTCCGCCGCGGTCGCGATCGCCTTCACGCTGGTGACGACATTGATCTCGTCGAACGTCGAGCCGGCGTTGTCGCCGCCCTCGATGTGCGTGACAGCGTGCGGGCGGAAGGTCACGGCGTAGGCGTCGTAGGGTGCGCCGACGCGGTCGATGAGGGCCTCGATCGTATTGTCCTTGCTGCTCCTCAATTCGAGCCGCGGCGGCAGCGTGCGCGCATGTTCATCGACGAACTGCGCTTCCGTAATGCGTGCCTCGAGGGCGTCTCGCTTTGACCCGGCTGCGAGGAAAGCGCCGTCAATGATCGCCTGCGGGGTGCGCACCATCCCGCTCCGCCGCAAGCGGACGTTGTAAGCCCGTTGACGATCGCTGAATTCGCGACGTGCGAACGGATCGGCCCAGGCCCCGGCGGCATAACCCGGCATGTCGTTCCAATAATCCACGTGCCATGCGAGCGCGACGATGTCGGCGCGGCGCGCAAGATCGCTGAGGTGCTGCGCCGCCGGCGGACTCGATTTGCAGGATTGGGAGAGAAACATTTCGACGACGACCGGCCTGGCCGCGTCGCTCGCCCACGCGATGGACGCTCCGGCGACCAAAACAATGCCGCTGCAGGCGGCGCACGCAGCCGTTCGAACCATCGGAATCAGTCGCACCTTGTTCCGCGGGAAAATAGGCCAAAGTCCCCGACAATCAAACTGATCCCGGGTCACATGGCCGAGAGCCACGCGGCCGTTTTCCTGCCTTGCTTCGGGCCCCGCCGCGTCGCATAGAGACGGACGTTTTTGCAGGCGAAACCATAACGGCATGACCGGAGAAGGCGAGATCGCAGCGCTTGAAGGCGCCCCTCCGGGGATGGGCGCGGCGGGAGAGGCGCGCGGATCGCGGGGCGTCTTCATCAAGGCCTATGGCTGTCAGATGAACGTCTATGACGGCGAGCGGATGGCGGACCTGCTTGCGCCGCTCGGCTACCGCGCCGTCGACGCGCCTTCCGACGCCGATCTCGTCATCCTCAACACCTGCCACATCCGGGAAAAGGCGGCGGAGAAGCTCTACTCCGATCTTGGTCGTCTGAAGGAGGCGAAGGCCGGACGCGGGGGCGACATGATGGTTGCGGTGGCCGGATGCGTTGCGCAGGCCGAAGGCGCGGAAATCGCAAAGCGGGCCCCGATCGTCGATATCGTCGTCGGTCCGCAGGCCTACCACCGCCTGCCGGAACTGATCGCGAAGGCCGCACGCGGCAAGGGCGAAGCGCTCGACACTGATTTCGCTGTCGAAGAAAAATTCGACGTGCTCGCGCGCGACCGCGCAGCGCCCGGCGTCTCGGCTTTCATCACCGTGCAGGAAGGCTGCGACAAGTTCTGCACGTTCTGCGTAGTTCCCTATACCCGCGGCGCAGAGGTCTCGCGCAGCGCCGCCGCGATCGAAGCGGAGGTTCGCAGCCTCGTCTCGAACGGAGTCGCCGAGGTCACGCTCCTCGGCCAGAACGTCAACGCCTGGCGCGACGGTGATATCGGTCTGGGCTCTCTGTGCCGAAGGCTAGCCACGATCGACGGCCTTGATCGCATCCGGTTCACGACCTCGCATCCTCGCGACATGGACGATGCGCTCGTCGCCGCGCTTGGCGAGGAACCAAAGCTGATGCCTTACCTGCATCTTCCGGTGCAGTCTGGATCGGACCGCATTCTGGCGGCCATGAATCGCGGCCATACCGCCGCTGATTATCTGAAAATTATCGAGCGGGTCCGAACCGCACGACCTGACATCGCTATCTCGGGCGACTTTATCGTCGGTTTCCCCGGCGAAACGAATGAGGATTTCGAAGCGACATTGGAGCTCGTCGGCGAGGTTCATTATTCCTCGGCCTTCTCGTTCAAATATTCGCGCCGCCCGGGGACGCCTGCCGCTGCGATGCCGAAACAGGTCGCGGAGAGCGTCAAAGAAGAGCGCCTTACGCGACTACAGGCGCTGCTGACGGCCCAGCGTGACGCCTTTTGCGCGGGCCTTGTCGGCAGAATTCTGCCGATCCTCTTTGAAAAGCCCGGCCGGCTCCCCGGCCAACTCATCGGCCGAACGCCGTATTTGCAAAGCCTTCATGCCTCGGCGCCAGCATCGCTGATCGGAAGGGTCGCGCCTGTACAGGTCGTGGCGGTGACGCCGAACGCGCTGGCGGGCGAGTTGACCGGAGAAGCGGGGGCCGAGCCCAGGGATGCGGAAGCGGCGCGTGGCTGAAGAACAGCAAGCCCCAACCGAGCCGCCATATGAGCAGCTTTCCTTCGACGACAACCGCCATGTCGCCAGTCTTTCGGGCGAACACGACGCGCATCTCCTGATCGTGGAGCGCGCCTTCGGGGTCAGGATCGATCCGCGTGGCAACGTTCTCAATATCTCGGGTCCCGCATCGCAGCGCGCGCAGGCCGCGTCCGTCCTGAAACGGCTTTACCAGCGCCTTGCTTCCGGCCAGCCGGTGACCGTTGAAGACGTGCGCGCGGCGGCGAAATTCTCTGGCGGTGAAAGCGCGGCGGGCGAGGCTCATGGCCCTGCAATCAAGACCCCGAAGCGTCTTGTCAGCCCGCGCACGCCGGCGCAGCGCGCCTATCTCGAAGCGCTCGGCCGCAACGACCTTGTCTTCGGCGTCGGCCCGGCGGGCACCGGCAAGACCTATCTTGCCGTCGCGCATGCCGTCGGGCTCTATCTCTCGGGCGCAGTCGAACGGATCGTCCTGTCGCGCCCGGCGCTCGAAGCGGGCGAGCGAATCGGTTTTCTGCCTGGCGACGTCAAGGAAAAGGTCGATCCCTATTTGCGCCCGCTCTACGACGCGCTTCACGATATGCTGCATGCGGATTATATCGAGCGGCGCATCGCCGGCGGTGAATTCGAGATCGCGCCCCTCGCTTTCATGCGCGGGCGCACGCTGGCGCGCTCTGCGGTCATTCTTGACGAGGCGCAGAACGCGACTATCGCGCAGACGAAGATGTTCCTGACGCGCCTTGGCGAGGGCGCGCGCATGGTGCTGACGGGCGATCCCTCGCAGAGCGATCTTCCGCGCGGCGAAGTCTCGGGCCTGGCGGACGCGGTCAATCTGCTCGCGGGCGTTGAAGGCGTCGGCCTTGCACGCTTCACGGCGGCCGATGTCGTGCGCCATCCGCTTGTCGGACGCATCATCGACGCCTATGACGCCCGGGACGCGACAGAGCGCCGCTGAGGCGACTGAAGGTGATCTCTTTGAACCCCGATGAAGACGATCCGGCGATCGACGTCCTCGTCGAGGATCCGCGCTGGGTCGGCGTTCTCGGCGACGCAAACGCGTTTGCATCGCGCTGTCTTGAGGCGTCGCGCGCGGCGGAGCGAAGGGTGCGCACCGGCGCGGCGCTGCTCCTCACGGACGATGCGACGCTCCGGCGTCTCAACGCGCAGTATCGCGGCAAGGACAAGCCGACCAATGTGCTGGCGTTTCCGGGTGCGGCGACGCCGGGCGACATCGCCATCGCCTACGAGACCTGCGCCGCCGAGGCGGGCGATGAAGGCCCCCGCTTTCGCGATCATGCCGCGCACCTTATCATTCACGGCCTGTTGCATCTTGCCGGCCATGACCATCAGAATGACGAAGACGCCGAACGCATGGAATCCCTCGAAACGCGCATTCTCGCAACGCTCGGCGTCGCTGACCCTTATGCGCGTGACGACGCATCGGAGCGCGGCTGAATGAGCGGCGCCTCCACGAAATCTGATCCCGCCGAGGAGGACGCTGCCTCCGGTAGTTTCTTCCAGCGTCTCAAAGGGCTATTCACGCGCACCGATTCCGAGGGCGAGTTCGCCGACGCGCTCGATGACGGCCAGCGCGCCGCCGCGATGCGACTGCCACGTGCGCGGCGCGACATGATCGAGCGTGTCATCGCGTTTGATGAAAAGCGCGTCGCGGACGTGATGGCGCCGCGCGCTGACATCGTCGCCGTCGATGTCGAGACGCCGCTGCCTGATCTCGTCAAGGCGTTCGCGGACGCAGGCCATTCGCGCCTGCCCGTTTACCGAGGAGATCTCGATGATCCGATCGGCATGGTTCACATCAAGGACGTCGTCAGCCTCATCGCGAACCCGGCGATGCATTCACCTTCCGACGGGCTGGTGCTGGAGAAAATCCGCCGCAGCGTGCTTTACGCGCCGCCGTCCATGCGCATCACCGACCTTCTCTTGAAAATGCAGGCGAGCCGCGTTCACATGGCGCTCGTCGTCGATGAGTTCGGCGGCACAGACGGCCTCCTGACGATCGAGGACCTCGTCGNNTCGTCGGCGATATCAACGACGAGCATGATGACGAAGCGGCGCCGACTATTGTCGCCAGACCTGGCGGCGGCTGGGAGGCCGACGGGCGCGTCGAGCTTCACGCCTTCGCCGAACTGTCAGGGGTATCGCTGGCGATCGAGGATGGCGAGGTGGATACGATCGGCGGAGTCGCGGTGGCGCTCGCCGGACGCGTGCCGCAGCGCGGCGAGGTGTTATCGCACCCGTCGGGCCTCGACTTCGAGATCGTTGAGGCTGACGCCCGCAAGGTGCGAAAGATTCGCATCCGCCGTACGCAATCGCCCCCACCGCCGCCCGCGCCGGACCAAGACAGCACGCAATGATCTTCTCCGCCGTTGAGGAACGCCTCGCCGCAGCGGCCCGGGCGTTGGCCGCCGCAACCGGATGGCGCCGCCGCGGGATCGCGTTCGCCGCCGGCGTCGGCGCCGCGCTTGCGCAGGCGCCGTTTTACGTCCTGCCGCTGATGGCCGCCGCCTATTGCGGGTTTGTATTCCTTCTCGACGGCGCGCGCGTCTCGTCGCGACCCGTCCGGTCAGGATTCCTGATCGGTTGGTTCTTCGGCTTCGGCTATTTCCTGCTCGGGCTTTACTGGTTCGGCTATGCGTTCATGGTGCAAGCTGAGGAATTCGCCTGGATGGCGCCCTTCGCCGTGCTCGGGATGCCGGCGTTCCTTGCGCTCTTCACCGGCGCAGCCGGCGCCGTGATCGCGCGCGTAAAGGCGAAGGGGCCGGGGCGGGTTTTCATTGCGGCCGGCGTCATCATGATCTTCGAATATCTGCGGGGCCATATCCTGACGGGGCTTCCTTGGAATCTGCCTGGGCAGGCGCTTGCAGGCACGGCCATGGGCGCGCAATCGGCCGCATATTGGGGCGTTTACGGCCTCAGCCTCGTCGCGCTTCTCATCGCGATGGCGCCGGCGGCGGGCCGCAGCGTCCTCAAGGGGGCGGGCGCGATGATCGCCGCGACTGCGGCGCTTTACGGCGCCGGGGCGCTGCGCCTTTATTATCATCCGTATACGGAACAAGAAGGAGTCGCCGTCCGGATCGTGCAGCCGAACATCCCCCAGCGCGAGAAGATCGACCCCGATTTCTGGAGCCGCAATTACACGCGCCATATCGATCTGTCGTCGGCGCCGGCGCCGTCAACAAAGGTCCTTTTCGTGATCTGGCCGGAAAATGCCGTGCCGGTCATCGACGAGGTTCCGGAAGGCCTTGCCGAAGTTTCGCGTCGCCTGCCGAAAAACGCCGTTCTCATCTCAGGCGCCGTCCGCCGCGAATTGGATGCCGGCGGGCGCGAGAAGGTCTACAATTCGATCGCGGTCGTGCCGGAGACCCCCGCAGGACGCGTCGTCGTCGCCAATTACGACAAGCATCATCTCGTTCCCTTCGGCGAATACCTGCCCATGAGCGGCCTTCTGCGCGCTGTCGGGCTCGCCCAGCTCGCCCCCTATGACGAGGGGTTCGCTTTCGGCGCCGGCCCCAGGACGATCGCCGCCGGCGGGCCGCCCTTCGCTGCGCTGATCTGCTACGAGGCGATCTTTCCACGGAGGGTCTATCCGAAGGGCGAGCGCCCTGAGTGGATCGCGACGGTGACGAATGACGGGTGGTTCGGCGACTCTTCGGGGCCCCGCCAGCATCTCGACCAGGCGCGGCTGCGCACGATAGAGACCGGGCTGCCGATGGCGCGCTCGGCCAATACCGGCGTTTCGGCGCTCTTCGACGGGGCGGGCAGGCTCATCGAACGCGTTCCGCTCTACAGGACAGGCGTCATCGACCGGCCTCTGCCGAAGCCGTTCGCTGCGCCGCTCTATCAGCGCGTCGGAGACCTGGCGTTCTGGCTGATGATGGCTGTCGTTTTCGCGCTAGGGTTGTACGCCTCGAAATACCTGCAGAAACTGTAATGCAATCTATGCGCGTCCTGCCTGATCGCCTATAAGCCTCTGCTTCTGGGGAGACTTCGACGATTCCGGCGGTCGGGCTGACTAGGGATCGGCGAAGAGAAAGGGCGACATGGCTGACGAAAAGCGGCCGCACCCCATCGACGTTCACGTCGGTGGACGGGTGCGGCTTAGGAGAACGATGCTCGGCATGAGCCAGGACAAGCTGGCGGAGTCGCTTGGGCTGACCTTCCAGCAGATCCAGAAATACGAAAAAGGCGTCAACCGTATCGGCGCGAGCCGGGTCTTTGAAATGTCCCGCATCCTCAGCGTACCGATCCAGTTCTTCTTTGACGACTATGACGCCGAGACGGGGCGCTCCTACGGGTTCGCGGAGGCGGGGCCAGATGAAGGCGCTGCGATGATGGAGCTTTTGAACTCGCCCGAGGGTGTCCAGCTCTGCAAACATTTCGCCTCGATTACCGACCCGAAAATCCGCAAGCGCGTGCTCGAACTCGTAAAATCGCTGTCGAATGACGGCGCCGAAGGGTCGCAGGGCTAAACCGCCCGCGCATTTGAGAATAGACTTCGCGGCGGCGCTTGGTTAGAAGCGCGACCGCGAACGTATAAACTTATCCTTATATCGGAGGTGCGAACGCCCATGGCGCGCCAGTCCTATCTGTTCACCAGCGAAAGCGTCGCCGAGGGCCACCCGGACAAGGTCTGTGACCGCATCTCGGACGAGATCGTCGATCTCGTCTACCGCGAGGCGGTCGCGACCGGCATGAACCCGTGGAACGTGCGCTGCGCCTGCGAAACGCTGGCGACCACGAACCGCGTGGTCATCGCTGGCGAGGTCCGCGTGCCGGAAACGCTGATGAAGGACGCCACCCATGTGAAGCCCGACCGCTTCATCGAAGCGGCGAGGAAGGCCATTCGCGATATCGGCTACGAACAGGACGGCTTTACCTGGCACGAGGCGACAAAGATCGAAGTTCTGCTGCACGGCCAGTCGGCTGACATCGCGCAGGGCGTCGACAAGGCGGCGGACGCCAACGCCGAAGGAGCGGGCGATCAGGGCATCATGTTCGGATACGCCTGCCGCGAGACCGCAGCGCTGATGCCGGCTCCGATCTATTACAGCCACAAGATACTCGAACTGCTCGCCGCTGCGCGACACAAGGGCGTCGGCGAGGCCGGCTTGCTTGGGCCGGACGCCAAGAGCCAGGTCACCGTGCGCTATGAAAATGGCAAGCCGGCGGCGGTGACCTCGATTGTCCTGTCGACACAACATCTCGACGCGTCGTGGAATTCGGCGAAGGTCCGATCCGTTGTCGAGCCCTACATCCGGACAGCGCTTGCTGATCTTGCAATCGCGCCCGACTGCAAATGGCATGTCAACCCGACCGGAAAGTTCGTCATCGGCGGGCCGGACGGCGATGCGGGCCTGACGGGCCGCAAGATCATCGTCGACACCTACGGCGGCATGGGCCGGCACGGCGGCGGCGCCTTCTCGGGCAAGGATCCGTCGAAGGTCGATCGCTCGGCCGCGTACATGGGCCGCTACATCGCCAAGAACGTCGTCGCGGCGGGCCTGGCCGAGGAGTGCACGGTCCAGCTCGCGTACGCGATCGGCGTGGCCGAGCCCGTCGGCGTGTACTTCGACACGCACGGCACCGGCGCGGTGGACGAGGCCAAGATCGAGGCCGCCGTCCGCAAGCTCTTCCCGATGACGCCCAAGGGCATCATCGACACGCTCAAGCTGCGCCGCCCCATCTACCGCCAGACCGCCGCGTACGGCCACTTCGGCCGCACCGAGAAGGGCTTCGAGTGGGAGAAGACGGACCGCGCGGACGCGCTCCGCGAGGAAGTCCTGGGCAAGGGCGCCAAGAAGAAGGCGCTCGTCGCCGCCTAAGGCCCGTCCCGAACGCCGCCCCGGCCCGAGCGGGCCGGGGCGGCTTTTTTTTCGCCTCCGCCTAGACCGGCGCGAAACGCGCCGTGAAGTGGCGCAGGAAGGGCGGCTCGTAGGTCATGCGCAGGCCGCGCAGGGCGTCCTTGCCGGCGACGATGTCCTCGAAGCCCTCCAGCACGCGGTCGAAGTGGCTTTGCGTGTAGACGCGCCGCGGGAAGGCCATGCGCACCAGCTCCATGCGCGCGGCGGGGCCGAACATGGCCGTGCCGATCTCGCAGGCGCGCACGCCGAGCTCGCGGTAGAGCGCGCAGACCAAGGCCTGCCCCGGGAAGCGCTCGGGCGGAATGTGGGGAAGCAGGGCCTTCGCGTCGATGTAGACCGCGTGCCCTCCCGTCGGGCGCACCGTGGGCACGCCCAGGCGCGCCAGCCCCTCGGCCATGTAGCGGGCGACGGCGACGCGGTACTCGAGGTACTCCTCGTGGAGCGCCTCCTCCAGGCCGACGGCCATCGCCTCCAGGTCGCGCGCGGCGAGGCCGCCGTAGGTCGGGAAGCCCTCGGTCAGGATCAGAGCGTTGCGGATGGCCGGAACCCAGGCGTCGCCGCGCAGCGCGATGAAGCCTCCGATGTTGGACAGCCCGTCCTTCTTGGCGCTCATCATGCAGCCGTCGGCCAGGTCGAAGACCTCGCGCGCGATGTCGCGCACCGGCCGGCCGGCCTGCCCGGGTTCGCGCTCGCGGATGAACCAGGCGTTCTCGGCGTAGCGCGCGGCGTCGAGGATGAAGGGCACCCCGTGGCGGCGATAGACGGCCGCCGCGCCGCGGATGTTCTCCAGCGAGGCGGGCTGCCCGCCCCCGGTGTTGTTGGTGATGGTGAGCAGGCCCACGGGCACGCGGCCGCGGTTGTCCGCGCAGAAGCGGTCCAGGCGTTCGAGGTCGATGTTGCCCTTGAAGGGGCGGTCGCTCGCGGGGTCGCGCCCCTCGGCGACCACGAGGTCGACCGCCTCCGCGCCCGACTGCTCGATGTTGGCGCGCGTCGTGTCGAAGTGGTTGTTGGAGGGCACCTTCATGCCCGGCTTGAGCAGCGCGCCGAAGAGCAGCCGCTCGGCCGCGCGTCCCTGGTGGGCGGGAATCACGAAGGGGTAGCCGGTGATCGCGCGCACCACCGCCTCGAAGCGCTCGAAGCTGCGCGAGCCGGCGTAGCTCTCGTCGGCGGCCATCATCGCCCCCCACTGCGCGGCGCTCATCGCCGCGGTGCCGCTGTCGGTGAGGAAGTCGAAGGTCACCTGGCGCGCGGGCACGAGGAAGAGGTTCATGCCGGCCGCCTCCAGGGCCGCCTCGCGCTCCTCGCGCGAGGGAAGGGGGAGCGGCTCGACGACCTTGATCTTGAACGGCTCGATGACGGTGCGGGGCTCGCGCTCCATCACGCGGGCACGAAGCGGGCCTGGAAGAACCGCAGGTGGCGCGGCTCGTAGACCATGCGCAGGCCGCGCAGGCGGCGGCGCTCGCGGTAGAGGCGCGCCACCGCGTCCACGGTCACGTCGCAGTGCGCCTGGGTGTAGACGCGGCGCGGGAAGGTCAGGCGCACCAGCTCGAGCTTGGGCTTGTGGTTCTCGCCGGTCTTGGGGTCGCGGCCGGCCGAGACGATGCCGCGCTCCATGGCGCGGATCCCGGCGGCCTCGTAGAGCCAGGCGGCCAGGGCCTGGGCGGGGAAGCGCTCCTGGGGGATGTGGGGCAGGAAGCGGCGCGCGTCGAGGAAGACCGCGTGCCCGCCCGTCGGCTCCACGATGGGCACCCCGGCCGCGCGCAGGCCGTCGGCCACGTAGTGGACCTGGCCGATGCGCGCGCGGATGTGGTCGCCGTCCACCGCCTCCTCGATGCCGCGCGCCATGGCCTCCAGGTCGCGGCCCGCCAGGCCGCCGTAGGTGTGCAGGCCCTCGTAGAGCACGACGAGGTTGCGCGCCTCCTCGAAGACGCGGCGGTCGTTGACGGCGAGGAAGCCCCCGATGTTGACCAGCAGGTCCTTCTTGCCGCTCATCGTGCAGCCGTCGCTTTGCGCGCACATCTCGCGCAGGATGCGCGCGATGCTCATCCCGGCGCACCCCTTCTCGCGCGCCTGGATGAACCAGGCGTTCTCCACCGCGCGGGTGGCGTCGAGCATCACCTTCACGCCGTGGCGGCGCGTCAGCGCGCGCACGGCCCGCAGGTTCGCGAGCGAGATGGGCTGCCCGCCCGCCATGTTCACGGTGGCCGCCACGCACGCGTAGGGCACGCGCCCGGGGCCCGCGCGGCGGATGACGGCCTCGAGCTTGGCCAGGTCCACGTTGCCTTTGAAGGGATGGCGCGAGGAGGGGTCGTGCGCCTCGTCGATCACCACGTCCACGAAGGCCCCGCCCGCCAGCTCCTGGTGGGCGCGGGTCGTCGTGAAGTACATGTTCCCCGGGACCGTGTCGCCGGGCTTGATCATCGCGCGCGAGAGCAGGTGCTCGGCCCCGCGCCCCTGGTGGGTGGGCACGAGGTAGCGGTAGCCGTAGTAGCGGCGCATCGCCCGTTCGAGGTTGTAGAAATTCTCGCTGCCGGCGTAGGCCTCGTCGCCCAGCATCAGGCCCGCCCACTGGCGGTCGCTCATCGCGTTGGTGCCGCTGTCGGTCAGCAGGTCGATGTAGACGTCGCGCGAGCGCAGCAGGAAGGTGTTGTAGCCCGCGGCGGCCAGGGCCTTGCGCCGCTGCTCGCGGGTCGTGGTCCTCAACGGTTCGACCATCTTGATCTTGTAGGGCTCCGCCCAGGGGGCTCGTCGAGGGGTCTTCGGCATGCGGCGTCAGGAAAGCAACGCTCCTGCCCGGGCCCGCGCCGCCGCGCCGCCGATTTCGTAGAATCGGGGCATGAACAAGACGATCTCCTCCGCCGCCGAGGCCGTCGCCAAGGTCAAGGACGGCGCGACCATCCTCCTCGGGGGCTTCGGCGTGTGCGGCGTCCCCGAGAACCTCATCGCGGCCCTGCGCGAGTCGGGCCGCAAGAACCTGACCCTCGTCTCCAACAACGCGGGGCTCGACGAGTTCGGCATCGGCACTCTCCTGAGAAACGGCCAAGTCCGGAAGATGATCATGTCCTACGGCGGCGAGTGCAAGGCCTTCGAGGAGATGACGCTCACCAAGGCCATCGAGGTCGAGTGGAACCCGCAGGGCACTTTGGCCGAGCGCATCCGCGCCGGCGGCGCGGGCATCGGCGGCTTCTTCACCCCCACCGGCTACGGCACCCCCGTGGCCGAGGGCAAGGAGACCCGCCAGATTGACGGCCGCTGGATGGTCTTCGAGAAGCCCCTCAAGGCGGACTTCGCCTTCGTGAAGGCCTTCAAGGGCGATGTGCTTGGCAACCTCGAGTACCGCAAGACCGCCCGCAACTTCAACCAGGTCATGGCCACCGCCGCCGACTGCGTCGTGGCCGAGGTCGAGCGCATGGTCGAGATCGGCGGCCTGCACCCCGACCACATCCACACCCCCGGCATCTACGTGGACTTCGTCCTGCACGGGCCGAAGTACCAGAAGCCCATCGAGAAGCGCACCGTGAGGAAGGCCACCGCCCATGTCTGAGCCCAAGGACGCCCGCGTCGTGATCGCCAAGCAGGCCGCGCGCCTGCTCCAGGACGGGGACTACGCCAACCTCGGCATCGGCATCCCCACCCTCATCCCCAACTACCTCCCCAAGGGCGTGGAGGTCGTCCTCCACACCGAGAACGGCATGCTGGGCTACGGCCCCTACCCGCACGAGGGCGAGGAGGACCCCGACCTCATCAACGCCGGCAAGGAGACCGTCACCGAGCTGCCGGGCTGCTCCTACTTCGGCTCCGAGCAGTCCTTCGCCATGGTCCGCGGCGGCCACCTCGACGCGACCATCCTCGGCGCGATGGAGGTGTCCGAGAAGGGCGACCTCGCCAACTGGATGATCCCCGGCAAGAAGGTCAAGGGCATGGGCGGCGCCATGGACATGGTCGCCGGCGCCAAGAAAGTGATCGTCGCCATGGAGCACGCCACCAAGGACGGCAAGCCCAAGATCCTCCCGCAGTGCACGCTCCCTCTCACCGGCAAGGGCGTCGTCAGCGTCATCGTCACCGAGCTGGCCACCTTCACGGTGGGCGGCGACGGCCTGACCCTCACGGCGCTGGGCCCCGGGGCCGACCTCGACAAGGTGCGCGCCCTCACGGGCGTCCCCTTCAAGGTCGCCCCGAAGGTCGAGGCGTATCCCGCCTAGGCGGGAACTTTCCACGAGGCGCGGGGTCACAAGCCTGGTGTCCGAGTCTGAGTTCCTGGAGCGGCACGCGGAGCTGGTCTTCAACCTCTCCCTGCGCCTGACCGGCAACCGCGCGGACGCGGAGGACTTGGCGCAAGACGCGTTGATCCGGGCCCTGAAGGCCCTTCCGGGCTTCCGGGGCGAGAGCCAGGCGTCCACCTGGGTCTACCGCATCACCGTCAACGCCTGGAAGAACCGCGTTCGCTCGGAGAAGCGCCGGGCGTTCTGGCGCACCGTCTCCTTCGGCCTCATCGACCCGGACGACGAGGACGGGCCCGTGCGCGAGCCGGCGGCCGAGGAGCCGCCGCTCGACCAGAGGCTCGTCGAGGAGGAGGGCTCTTCCGTGGTCCAGCAGGCTTTGATGCGGCTCGAGGAGGACGACCGCGCGATCGTGATCTTGCGCGAGATCGAGGAGAAGTCCTACGAGGAGATCGGCGAGACGCTCGACCTCCCCGCCGGGACCGTCAAGTCGCGCCTCTTCCGCGCCCGCGCCAAGCTCAAGACTCTCCTCGCCCAGGCGGCCACCCCATGAACGACGACATGCGCGAACGCCTCTCGGCCTACCTCGACGGCGTTCTGCCGCCCGACGAGCGCGCCGCCGTGGAGGCCCAGCTCGCCCGCTCCGAGGACCTCCGCCGCGAGCTCGAGTCCCTCAAGGCCCTTTCCGCCTCCCTCAAGCGCCTGCCGCGCGAGACGCTCCCGCCCGGCTTCCTCGCGCGCCTTCAGGCCCGCCGCGCCCGCGTCGCGAAGCCGCGCGACTGGGTGTTCCTGCCTCCCTTCGCCCGCCCCATCGCCTTCGCCATGTCCACGGCCGTGGTGGCCCTCGTCGTCTGGGACCGCATGCACCCCGCCGAGGAACTTTCCTATCCCGTGGGCTGGCAGGGCAACCGCGCCGCCGTCTTCGACGCTTCGCAGGCCCCCGTCGCTCAGGTGGACCTCTCGCGGCAGGCCTCCGGCGGCGGCGCCTCCGGCGCGGCCGCGGCCCTCGGCGCCGCCGA
>FRDC01000377.1_pt1 | contig 55367 bp, 56 predicted proteins | sample 1106171 | NCBI WGS metagenome assembly FRDC01 (sample SAMEA3930566, study PRJEB13176) | freshwater metagenome | biome: Drinking water system; feature: drinking water; material: water | place: Singapore | collected 2014-12-20 | reverse complement strand
GCGGCGCCTGCGGTTCGGTGCGCGGCCCGCGCGGCGCGGCACGAAAGGCATCGCCGGCGCGCGGACGGCCCTGCAGCGTTTCCGGCATCGGTGGAATCTGCGGCTTGGCCGGTTCGGACGCAGGCGGCGGCGCGGGCTGCGGCGAGCGCGCACGATGCGCCGCCTCGGACTCGACCTTGCGCACGGCCTCTTCCAGCGCCAGCCGCTCGCGGGTGATTTCGGATTCGCTCAAGGGAGGCTGCACGCCGCGCAACTGCGCGATCAACGCCGTGCGCGCCCGCTCGTACAGCGCACGGCGCGCTTCGCCGGTGGCGTTCGCATCGAGGCCAGCAATGGCACGGGCGATCAGCGGGTAGTAGTCAGCCATCCGACGTCAGTTACCTTCCGCGGCTCAGTATAAAGGCTCGATCCGGCTTGGAAACCTCGCGATCATGCCGGATCGCCCCCTAAATTCAAAGATTGGAATAGGCCCCGCCGAATGGCCGATTCCAAGGCAAGCCTCACTCACGCCTCGAACGGATTCTGAACGAGGATGGTATCCTCGCGCTCCGGGCTCGTGGACAGCAGCGCGATCGGGCAGCCCACCAGCTCCTCGACGCGGCGCACATATTTGATGGCCTGTGCCGGAAGCTGTGCCCATGAGCGCGCGTTCGCGGTCGGCTCCTTCCAGCCCTCGATCTCCTCATAGATCGGCGTGACGCGGGCCTGCGCGCCCTCGCCCGCCGGGAGGTAATCGATCTCCTGGCCGTCGAGCATGTAGCCGGTACAAACCTTGATGGTGTCGAAGCCGTCGAGAATGTCGAGCTTGGTCAGGGCGAGACCGTGGATACCGCAGGTGCGGGCGGTCTGGCGAACCAGCGTCGCGTCGAACCAGCCGCAGCGGCGCTTGCGCCCGGTGTTGACGCCGAATTCCTTGCCGCGGCGGCCGATCTCCTCGCCGATCTCGTCGGTGAGTTCGGTCGGGAACGGGCCGAGGCCGACGCGCGTCGTGTAGGCCTTGCAGATGCCGAGCACGTAGCCGACCGCCGACGGGCCGAGGCCGGTGCCGGTCGCAGCGTTGGCGGCAACGGTATTCGACGAGGTCACGTACGGATACGTGCCGTGATCGACGTCGAGCAGCGCGCCTTGCGCGCCTTCGAACAGGATGCGCTTGCCTTCGCGGCGTTTCTGGTCGAGCAGCCGCCACACGCTTTCCGCATACGGCAGAATTTGCGGCGCCAGCGCGGTGAGTTCCTTCAGCATCTCGCCGCCGCTAAACTCCGGGAGGCCGAAGCCGCGGCGCAGCGCATTGTGATGCGCCAGCATGCGATCGATCTTGTGCGGCAGCGTATCGAGATCGGCGAGATCCATCAGGCGGATCGCGCGGCGGCCGACCTTGTCCTCGTACGCCGGACCGATACCGCGGCGCGTGGTGCCGATCGCGGTGCCGGTGTTGGAGGACTCGCGCAACGCATCGAGTTCGCGATGCAGCGGCAAAATCAGCGTGACGTTCTCGGCGATGCGGAGATTCTCAGGCGTGATCGCGACGCCCTGCCCGCGCAGCCGCGCGAGTTCGTCGAGAAACGCCTGCGGGTCGAACACCACGCCGTTGCCGATGACCGCGAGCTTCGAGGGACGCAGCACACCGGATGGCAAGAGCGCGAGCTTGTAGGTGTTGCCGTCGATGACGAGGGTGTGGCCGGCGTTATGCCCGCCCTGGAAGCGGACGACGATATCCGCCTGCTCCGACAGCCAGTCGACAATCTTGCCTTTTCCCTCGTCGCCCCACTGGGCGCCGACGACCACCACATTCGCCATGATTTCGGACAGTCCTTGAGCCGGGTTTTGCCAGGTTGAATGCCTGGCAGCGGGAAATGCGGCTCCCAGCAAGGCTTTCGGCAACCGGATAAAGGATGATGCCCTTTTACGCAAGTTAAACAGGCGCAATCCGGCTCACTTTAGGGGTGCCAAATCATTGATTTCCCCAGCAAATTCCAGAACGCCGCCGACGCAGTGCGGCAAGCTTGGGCGACCGGCTCGCAGCTAGTCCGATTCCGGCGCGGGGTTGCGCATGTGCCAGACCAGGCCGCCGATCAGCAGCATGGTCGCCCAGAAGACGTTACCGATCGCCTGAAAGGCGCGCGACACAAACGGAAAGCTCAGCAGCATCAGCAAGACCGCGAGCGCAACCACAATGCCGGTCGCCGTTCGGACCGACTTTCGCGGATCGTAAGCGGCCCGGTACACCAACACGGTGAACGGAAACAACAGCGCAATGAAATAGTAGTGGCGCGCCAGCGGTGTCGCGATCGTCATCAGGCTGATGAGAACGCCCAACTCCGCAGCGTCCGTCACCGGTGTTCTGCGATCGTTGCGCGGCATCGCCCATAGGTAGCCAAAGCCGAGCAGCAGCACGAAACCAACGAGCACGATATTGGCCTGCTGATAGCTGGCGTTGAAAATGTTGACGGTCTTCGGGGGCGAGTTCGGATTTTCCGACTCATAGTTCTGCGGGCGAACCAGCCGATGCGTTACAGCGATCAGCGACTGGTTCTTGTAGGACCAGTTCTGCTCGGCACGCTGGCCGAAACCTTTTTCGTCCGCCGACAAAACCATTCCGCCGAACCAGGTTTTCAGATCGGCGATATTGCGATCGAAGCCGCGAAACGGTGACGGCACCAGCACGAGAAAGACGGCCAGAAACACGAGCATGCTCGCAGCGACTTTGAACTGCCGCCGCACGATCAGATAGGCCAGCACGACGAAGGGAAACGCCTTGATGGCGGTCGCCGCCGCGAACAGAGCGCCGGCCGACCAGGCCCGGCCGCACGCGGCCAAGTAAAATCCGCCCAGCACCATCGCCAACAGCATCAGGTTGGGCTGGCCGATGTCGACCACATTGAACGCGAACGGCAGGGTGATGATGGATGGGAGCGCGGCAATCCAGAAATCGGGAATCGTTCGCGTGCCCGCCATCCGATCGGACAGCTGGATCGAAGCCCACCACGAGGCAAGCGAGACGGCGACGAGCGAGAGATAAAGCGGCACCTTGCCGAAGTAGCTGAGCGGCGCGAACAGAATGGCTGCAAACGGAGGATACAGAAATCCGAACATCACTCCGTCGTTGTTGTACAGATCGCCGCCGTTCAGCACCCGTTGTCCGACCCAGTACCAGAGCGGATAGTCCTTGGTTTTCCCGTTGCCGATGATTTCGGGCAGCAGCGCAAACGCTGCGAACACGATGCTGATGATGACGAAGAGGATCAGGCCGATCGTTGTCGATCGCGCACCGAGAGGCGCCCCCATGGCTCCATCGGCAAATCGAAATCGCGACTGACTCTCTTGCCCAGACATGGATGCGCTCACGAAAAATCCCCGGCGAATGGCGGTCAAAGGACCCATGGCCGGATAAAGGATGATGCCCGCGAGTGCAAGTTCAACAGGCGCAATTTGCCGCGTCGCAGGAGCGTCAAAGCGCTGATTTTCGCAATTAATTCGGCCCGCCCGTCACCGCCCCCGATACTGCGGCGCGCGACGCTCTTTCCAGGCGGCAAGTCCCTCGGCGAGATCGAAGGTCGGCGCCACACGGGCGAATTGCTCGCGCTCGATCAAGAGCCCCTCGGCGATGCTGACGTTGAGCCCGCGCGTGACTGCGGTGATGACGCTCGCCGCCGCCAGCGGCGAATGGCGGATCATGCGCTCCGCCAGCGCACGCGCACGCGGTAACAACTCATCATGCGGCACCACCGCATTGACGAGTCCGATCTGAAGCGCGTGCTGCGGCGAAAAGGAATCGCCGGTCAGCAGCAATTCCAGACCCCGCTTGCGTCCGGCCGCGCGCGGCAGCCGCTGCGTCCCGCCGAACGTCGGCGGCATGCCGAGATTGATTTCGGGCTTGGCAAACAAGGCTTTCTCGCTCGCGATCGCCAGATGCACCGCTTCGGTGATCTCGCAGCCGCCACCGAACGCGAGACCATTTACCGCCGCGATCACCGGTTTGGTGAACGCTTCGAGGCGCGCCGTCATCGCCTGCCCGCGGCGGACGAAGTCGCGCAAGGCTGTATTCACGCACTGCGCCACGCTCTGCGAGAACTGATGGATGTCGGCGCCCGCGGAGAACGCCCGTGCGCCCGCGCCGGTGAGAATCACCGCGTGCACGTCGTCATCGGTCTCGATCTGATCGAGCAACGTCATCAGGCGATCGACCATCTCGTAGTTCAGCGCGTTCAGCTTCTCCGGCCGGTTCAGCGTCAGAAGCGCGATCCGGCTGTCGACGGAGATCAAGACAGGTTCGGTCATGGCTTGCCTCAAGCAATGTCAGGTTGATCCGGACGCTAGAGGAGGCGTCGAGTTGTGTATATTCACTGGTCGGTATACATAGCGGTATCATGAGCACCGACACCCGCAACCGCATCGTCACCGCTGCCAGCAAGCTGTTCTATGGTGAGGGCATTCGCGGCGTCAGCCTCGACGCCGTGGCCGAAAAGGCCGGCGTGACCAAGCGGACGTTCTACTACCACTTCAAGAGCAAGGACGATCTCGTTGCCGCTTACCTCGAGGCGCGCGACCAGCCAAACCTCGCGCTGTTCAAGCAGTGGTTCGACGAGACCGACGGCTCAACGGCGGCGAAGGTGCGCGGCATCTTCCGGCGGCTTGCGGTCAACGCAGCGAGCCCGAAATGGAAGGGCTGCGGCTTCCTGCGCACCACCGCCGAGCTCGCCAACATGCCGGGACATCCGGCGATCAAAATCGGCGCCGCGCACAAGAAGAAATTCGAGACATGGCTGCGCACGACGTTCGATGCCGACGGCATCGCCCACCCGGCCGAGCTGGCGCGGCAAGTTCTGCTGCTGCTCGATGGCTCGTTCGCCGTGGTGCTCTTGCATCGCGACGCGAGCTACATGGAGACCGCGGGCGACGCGGCGTTCGCGCTGGTCGATGCGGCGCTGGCGAAACGGCGCAAGACCTGAGCCGTCAAAGCGCAATCACCTCCGCCTCGTCCGCCACGTAGCTCGCGTAACGGAAGTCGCGAATGTTGAACACCCGCCCGCCAGTCCATTCCAGCAGCACGAAGTAGGCAGGTCGCTCCTGCGGCAGTTCCGGATTGCGCACCAGAATCGCCGGCCGCCGGTCAATGAACCCCGGCGTGAATTCCCAATCGCCGACCCTGTCGTAGTTGGTGAAGTAGTCCGAGACGTCGCGCTTACCCTCGCGCCGCGCGCGATTGACCAGATCGAGCCGCACATCATCGGCAAGCATATCGCGCACCGCATCGAAGTCGCGGGCGTTGAATCGCTCGACATAGCGAATGAGGCGTTCACGATCTCCGGTACGCAGCGCCGGCAATGGCCGGTCGTCCGGCTCCGCAGCGATCTCGCGCAGCCGTGCACGGCCGCGATGCAGCGCCGCCTTCACCGCCGGCACCGTGAGCTCGATCACATCACCGATTTCCCGCAGCGAGTAGCCAAGCACGTCCATCAGGATTACGCTTGATCGCTGCGACGGCGGCAGCCGCATGAACGTGTGCAGGCTCGCCGCAGCGACCTCGCGATCGGGAATCTCTTCGGTGTCCGCAACCATGTCCGGATCCTCGTCCGCATGCGCCCCTCGTTGCCGCGCCCGGCGCCGCAGAAAATCAAGCACCGTGTTATGCGCGATGCGAGATAGCCAGCCTTCCGGATTCGCGATCGGCGACGCCGCCACGAATCCGTCCAGCGCCTTGACGATCGCTTCCTGCAGTACGTCTTCGCCGTCAATAACCGAGCCGGTCATGCGCGCGCAGTAGCGATGCAGCTTCGGCCGCCACTCGCCGATACGTCGCGCGAAAACGTCGCGGTCGCTCAACGGATACGTTGTCGTCTCATCATCCATCGGTGGAACGTAGCCTTATTCACCAATCATCCGGTAGTTACCGATCAGCACCGCTTCGCGCACCAGCGGTTTGTCGGAGATGCGGGTCGACAGGCCGCTCTGGAAGGCCTGAAACGAGGCCAGGCCCGTAAGCCCAGGACCATTATCAATGTCGGCCAGATGAACGAACAGACCGTCCTCGAGGCGAAGCGCGGCGTAGCGCACGCCGCTCGGGGTTACGCGTTCGAGTTCACTGAATACGATCTCGATATAGCGCTGATTTTCATCAGCTTTGTCGGGGTTGGTCTGGTAGCGGATCACGCGGCGGGCCATGGGGTATCCTCCAAACATGCGCGGAGAAGTCCGCGCACTCACCACCAAGACGATCCACACCCGCCAAAGGATGCGATGCTCCAAAAAGATTCTCCGGGGCCGAATCCTTCCGCTCGTCTCTGTCGAAGGACGTCTGGCGCTCCGGGCCGGACAGCACGCTCGTTAAGCCTATTCCATCGTCAACGCCCCCCGATGCGCATGGCGCATGGTCGCTCGGCAAACGTGGAGGCCCTCCGGCGCGCGAACAATGCTAGAAGCGAGCATTGGAAACGCCGCAGTGGCGCTCTGCTTTGCCGAGCGACAACGCGCCACGCAACAAGATCGCCAAGATCATTTGATGACGCCCTCTCGACAGCGCTCCGTCATCACCTGGCTGAGCAACCAGCCGTATATCCTGCTGACGCTGACGCCCCTTTTCTGGGCCGGCAATGCCGTGCTCGGCCGCGGCGTCGCCGGCGAAATCCCGCCGGTCGCGCTGTCGTTCCTGCGCTGGGCATTCGCGTTCCTGATCGTGCTGCCGTTCGCGTGGCCGCACCTCAAGCGCGACTGGCCGGCCATCCGCAGCCAGTGGAAGCTGATGGTCGCGATTTCGCTGATCGGCGTCAGCGCCTTCAACACGCTGCAATACTGGGCGCTTGAACACACCATCGCGATCAACGCGCTGCTGATCCAGTCGTCGGGGCCGCTGTTCGTCGCGATCTTCTCGTTCATCATCCTTGGCGTGCGGCTGACGCTCGCGCAGGGCATCGGCATCGCCGTCTCGCTGCTCGGCGTTCTGGTCATCCTGCTGCGCGGCGATCTGACCGCACTGGCCAATCTCGAACTCAACAAGGGCGATCTCATCTTCCTCGCAGCGCTTGCGATCTTCGGCCTCTACTCGGCGCTGTCGGTCAAGCGGCCGAAGATGCATGACCTCTCGTTCGTCGGCTTCACCTTCGGCTGCGGCGCGTTCGCCCTCATCCCGCTGTTCGTCTGGGAGCAGATGACGCGTGGCGGCTTCGCGCTGACGCTTACGAATATCTCGGCGCTGGCTTATGTCGCGATCTTCCCGTCCATCCTGTCTTACATGTGCTTCAATCGCGGTGTGACGCTGGTGGGCACCAACCGTGCCGCGCCGTTCTTTCATCTGATCCCGGTGTTCGGATCGGTGATGGCGATCGGCTTCCTCGGCGAGAAATTCCAGCTCTTTCATTTCGCCGGCTACGTGCTCGTCATCTCGGGCGTCATCATCGCCGCGCGCAAGACCAAGGCGGCGGTAGAGGCTGCACATCCCGTGCAGCAGAAAGACGCGGCGTGACACAGCCGGTACGCGCCAGCGGTCCGATCACCTGGCTGTATAATCAGCCCTATCTGCTTCTCAGCCTCACCTCGCTGTTCTGGGCCGGCAACATCGTGCTCGGCCGTTTCGTCGCCGGTCAGGTGCCGCCGATGACGCTCTCATGCATCCGCTGGAGCGGCTCGTTCCTGCTGCTGCTGCCGTTCGCCTGGCCGCATCTCAAGCGCGACTGGCCCGTGCTGATGCGCAGCCTGCCGCTGATGATCGTGTTGTCGGCCACCGGCTTCGCCGCCAACAACGCCCTCTCCTATGCCGGCCTGCAGTACACCGAGGCGCTGAATGCTCTGCTGATCCAGTCGTCCGGACCGCTGTTCGTGGCGATGTGGGCGCTGATCCTGTTCGGCGTACGGCTCACCCCGGGACAGGCGCTGGGCATCACGCTGTCGCTACTGGGTGTGCTGACAATCATCCTGCGCGGCGATCTCACCGCACTGGCGTCGATCAAATTCAACATCGGCGACCTGATGTTTGCGGGTGCGCTCCTGGTGTTCGGCCTTTACTCGGCCCTGATGCCGAAGCGGCCGGCCGTGCACCTCCTCTCGCTGATCACCTTTACGACTGGCTGCGGCGCGCTGCTGCTGCTGCCGTTTCTGCTGTGGGAAGTCTCCATCGGCTATACCCTCAAGCCGAACCTGCTCACCGCGGCGACGCTGGTTTACGTGGTGATCTTTCCGTCGCTCTTGGCGTATCTGTTCTTCAACCGCGGCATCGCGCTGATCGGGCCCAACCGCGCCGCGCCGTATTTCCATCTTGTGCCCGTGTTCGGCTCGGTGATGGCAATCGCGCTGCTCGGCGAGAAGCTGCGGCTGTTTCACATCATTGGCTATGCGCTGGTGCTCGGCGGTATCGCCATGGCGTCGCGGCAGGGTTCGGCACGGCCGGCCGCGAAATAGTTCGCAATCCGGATTGCTCCCTCAAGCTGTCATGCTTTAAGTTCGCGCGTCATGACGCTCGACGCGCTCGATCTCGCACTCCGCACCGGCGCAACCGCCTTGCTGCTGTTGCTTGCGGCACTGCTGTTGCGCGATTTCGGCCGCAGCACCGCCGGCAAGCTCGGCGCGGCCTTCGCACTCGGATCGGCTGCGTTCGCGATCAGCACCGCGGCGGAGTTCGCCAATCAGGTCACGTGGTGGCGCGGCATTTTGATTGCGCTGTCGACCGGCAACACCATCGTGTTCTGGCTGTTCGCCCGTGCGCTGTTCGACGATCGCTTCACGTTGCGGGCATGGCACGGCGTGGCGTGGGCTGCGCTGGTGGCGCTGAGCCTCATCAACTGCACCGTGCTGGTGACGACCGCATCGCCGCTGTCGCAGATGACGGCGCTGGCACTGACGATCATCGCGCTCGGCACCAATGCGCTCGCCGTGGTGCAGACCATGTCGTCGTGGCCGGACGATCTGGTCGAACGCCGCCGCAGCCTGCGTGTGTTGATCGTCGCGGCCGCCGCGGCCATCGCCATCGTCAACGGCATCCTTCAGATCGCTCTCGGCGGCGCGGCGCCGCCGGTTCTCGTCAGCATCGCCAATGCCGCAACGCTTGCGGCCATCGTCGCAACGATCACCTGGCAGCTCACCCGCGCCACCGGCAACGAGTTGTTCGTTGCGCCCGTACAACCTGCGGCCGAGCGCATTGAGGACGCCGATACGACGCTGGCCGCCGATCAGAAGCTGATCGATACGCTGACGCGGCTGATGCGCGACGAGCGGCTCTATCGCCATGAAGGTCTCGCCATCGGCACGCTGGCCGCCAAGCTCGCCGTTCCGGAGTATCGGCTGCGGCGGGTCATCAACCAGCGACTCGGCTACCGCAACTTCAACGCATTCCTGAACAGCTACCGGATCGAGGATGCCAAGGCGGCGCTGGCCGATCCGTCGCAGGCCGAGGTGCCGGTAACGACGATCGCGCTCGATGCCGGCTTCCAGTCGCTCGGCCCGTTCAACCGGGCCTTCAAGACCGAGACCGGCCTGACGCCAACGGAATACCGCCGCTCCGGCCAACCGGCCTAGAAATCCCCCGAAAATCCACCGATTCAAGGAATCGGCCAGCCGTTTTGTGAATCCGGCGAGCAGCTCGACCGCCGACCGGGCATCTCCGCCCCACGCCATCGTGGCGATTTGCGGAGACCAACATGCCCAAACGTGGATTGATCGTTCTTGCCGTCGCAGCCGCGCTCAGCGCAACTGCACTCACCGCCGGCGCCCGCGCTGCCGACTCCCCGCGCATCGTCACCGGCTTCGTCGCCAACCTGCTCTGCACCGGCACGTTCGTCACCGGCGCCGATCCGGACCGGCTGTTCACGGAGACAACCGCCGGCCTGCCGGGTGTCAACCTGATCAGCTGGGCGATCGGTTACAACGTCGACCGCAGCCGCAAGCAGGTGACCGCGACCTTGCTCGGCGGCATCGAAAGCCGCGCCATCCATCGCGAGGGGCTCGGCTGCTATCTCGCACATGGCGAACCGCCGGCGGAGTCCGCGCTGCCGAAACCATCACCGGCCCCGGCGCTGCTGCCGGAGATCGCCGGCAATGGCGTGGTCGAACCGAAAGATCCCGCACTGAAGCGCGCGCTCGACGCCGCATTCACGGAGCCGGCGCAGCCGCCGTTCCGCAACACCAAAGCGGTCGTCATCGTGAAGGACGGCAGGGTGATCGCCGAACGCTATGCCGACGGCTACAGCAAGGACTCACCAATCCTCGGCTACTCGATGACAAAATCCGTGATCAGCACGCTGACCGGCATTCTCGTGCGCCAGGGCAAACTCTCCGTCCGCGATCCCGCGCCGATCGCAGCGTGGCGCAGTCCGGACGACCCGCGCCGCGCCATCACCGTCGACCATCTTCTCAAGCACACCAGCGGCCTTGCCATGGGCTCCTCACTGATGTCGTCGGTGATGAGCGCGTTCGCGCCGGTGAACCGGATGAAATTCTCCGAGCGCGACATGGCGGGCTATGCGGTGACCGCCAGCCTCGAAGCCGCACCCGGCACGTATTGGAATTATCACGACGGCAACACCGTGCTGCTGTCGCGCATCATTCGCGATGCGACCGGCACACGCGCGGCGGACGTGATGCAGTTCGCGCGCCGCGAATTGTTCGATCCGCTCGGCATGCGCAGCGTTGTCATGGAGTTCGACGCCACCGGCACGCCGGAAGGGTCGAGCCAGATGCTGGCGACGGCACGCGACTGGGCCCGTTTCGGCATGCTCTATCTCAATGACGGCGTCGTTGCCGGCCGGCGCATCCTTCCCGAGGGATGGGTCGACTATTCGGCCAACCCGGTGCCCGAAGCCTGGGTCGGCATGGGCGCCGGCTTCTGGACTGGCCGCGGCGACAGCAAGGGCGCGCGCTATCGCACCTCGCTGGGCCTGCCCAACGACTCCTTCCACGCCAGCGGCACCTTCGGCCAGTATGTGATCGTCGTGCCGTCGCAGCGGCTGGTTGTGGTGCGGCTCGGTGTCACTGCGCCGATGTACGATATCGAGGGCGTGTCGCGGCTGGTCGCCGACGTCATTGCCGCCACCAACCCGGATTAGCCGAAAGAATCCTGCCGGTTGCGGGAACTAACCGCGGACCGTCCCGTTCCACCCGACGCGCGAGACCGGGTGGGCGGGCTGTCCGGCAAGCGCGGCGATCTTGGCAGGGTACGCGTTGGCCGATAATGCTTTCCTCAGCTACGGAGACAGCCGGGGGCCGCGCTTGTCGAGGTTATCGCTTCCTGTTCGTCTCGCGCTGCTGGTGGCCGGGACGACCCTGCCGCTGATCCTGTTCGCAGGCGTCATCGTCTATCAGAACTACGCGAAAGACAGCGAGCAGGCCTCGACGCGCGTGCTCGAATTGACCCGCAGCATCCGCATCGCGCTCGACGCCGAAGTGCAGCGCATGGTCGGCGGCCTGCAGGTGCTCTCGCTCACGAACTCGCTGCGCGCCGGCGACTTCAAGAACTTCCGCCGGGTCGCGGACGGCTTCCTCGAACAGTACGAGGGCGGCATTCTGCTGATCGCCGACCGCAACGGACGGCAGGTGTTCTCCTCCGTCACCGAGGACGCGTCGAGCCTGCCGCCGCGCAACAACCAGGATGTGGTGAAGCGCGTTTTCCAGACCGGCAAGCCGGTGTTCTCGGATCTCTTCCGCGGCTCGGTTCGCGGCACTCAGATCGTCACCGTCGAGGTCCCCGCCTTCAAGGATGGCGAGGTCGTCTACGACATCTCGTTCACACCGCCGCTCCAGGTGTTTCAGAAAATCATCGAGGCGCAGCGTCCGAGCGCCGCCTGGACCATCTCGATCTTCGACAGCAAGGGCATCAACTTCGCCCGCGTGCCGAACCCGGACGCGACCATCGGCCAGCGCGCTTCGCCGACGCTCTATGCCGAGCTGTTCAAATCGCGCGAAGCCAAGCTCAAATCAGTGTCGCTCGAAGGCGTACCGCTGATTACGGCGTTCACCCGTTCGGAAATGTCCGGCTGGACCGTCGGCGCCGGGATCGCCGAAGCAACGCTCGTCCGGCCGCTCTGGCGCAATCTCGCGATCACCGCAATTGCGGGAACGATTTTGCTGATGATCGGCGTCGGCTTTGCCATCCGCATGGCGACGACGATCGCGCGCGGCGAGGCGCTGCATGCGCTGCTGATCGAGGAGCTGAATCACCGGGTGAAGAACACGCTTGCGATCATGCAGGCGATCGCGGGTCAGACGTTCCGCAGCGCCAGCCAGGGCGAACGACGCGCCTTCGAGGGACGGCTCGGCGCACTCGCCGGCGCACACGATCTGCTCAGCGAAGAGAAATGGGTGCACGCCGGCATCAACGATGTGGTCGAGCGCGTCATGAAGCCCTATGCCGTGCTCGCTGGCAACCGTGTGCAAATCTCCGGACCCGCGGTGCCGCTGAACCCGCCGCAGGCGGTGACGCTGTCGATGATCCTGCACGAGATCGCGACCAACGCTGCGAAGTATGGTGCGCTTACGAACGAGACCGGCAAGGTCTCAGTCGAATGGCAGACGTTCGACGCGCCGAACGGAAAGACGCTGCAATTGACCTGGCGCGAGAGCGGCGGCCCCAAGGTCGTGGCGCCGGAGCGCAAGGGCTTCGGCACGCAGTTGATCGAACGCGGCGCCCGCGATCAGCTTGGCGGCGGCGCTGCCGTGACCTATGCCGACGACGGCCTCACCTATGTGATCGAGTGCGCGCTGCGCTGATGCCGCACAGCGCGCATCGCCATCAGAAGGTCAGCGTCTTCGCTTGCTTGACGTGCGGCAGCTTCTGGATGGCATCCAGCGCACCGGCCGGCACCGCGCCGTCCACTTCCACCAGCGCGATCGCGTCGCCGCCCGGCGCGTTGCGGCCGAGGTGGAAGGTCGCGATGTTGACCTTGGCGTCGCCGAGCAGCGAGGCGAACTTGCCGATGAAGCCCGGCTTGTCCTCGTTGGTGACGTAGATCATCGACTTGCCGAACTCGGCATCGACGCGGATGCCCTTGATGTCGACGAGGCGCGGCTTGCCGTCATGATAGACGGTGCCCGACACCGAGCGTTCCTGCCGCTCGGTCGTGACAGTGACCGTGATCAGACTCTCGTAGTCGCTGACGGCTGCGCGGGTGATCTCGTCGACCACCATGCCGCGCTCTTTCGCAACCACCGGCGCCGAGACGACGTTGACGTCGCCGAGCATCGGCCGCAGCAGGCCCGACAGCGCCGCCGAGGTCAGCGCCTTGATCTTCATTTCGGCGACCGCGCCTTCATACGTGATCTGCACCTTCTGAATGCCGGTCTCCGTGAGCTGGCCGGCGAACGAGCCGAGCTTCTCGGCCAGTTCGACGAACGGCTTCAGCTTCGGCGCTTCTTCCGCCGTGATCGACGGGAAGTTGACGGCGTTCGAGATCGCACCGGTCAGCAGATAGTCCGACATCTGCTCGGCGACCTGCAGCGCGACGTTCTCCTGCGCTTCGGTGGTCGACGCGCCGAGATGCGGCGTGCAGATCACGTTCGGCAGGCCGAACAGCACATTGGCCTTGGCCGGCTCTTCGACGAACACGTCGAACGCGGCACCGGCGACCTGTCCCGACTTCAGCGCTTCGGCGAGCGCCTGCTCGTCGACGAGACCGCCGCGGGCGCAATTGATGATGCGCACGCCCTTCTTCATCTTGGCGATCGAGTTGGCGTCGATGATGTTCTTGGTCTTCTCGGTCAGCGGCGTGTGCAGCGTGATGAAATCGGCACGCTTGAACAGATCATCGAGTTCGACCTTCTCGACGCCGATGTCCTTGGCGCGCTCCGGCGAGAGGAACGGATCGAACGCGATCACCTTCATGCGCAGGCCGAGTGCGCGGTCGGCGGCGATCGAGCCGATGTTGCCGCAGCCGATCACGCCCAGCGTCTTGCCGGTGATTTCGACGCCCATGAAGCGGTTCTTTTCCCACTTGCCGGCCTGGGTCGACTGGTCGGCGGAGGGAATTTCGCGCGCCAGCGACAGCATCAGCGTGATCGCGTGCTCGGCAGTCGTGATCGAATTGCCGAACGGCGTGTTCATCACGATGATGCCCTTCGCCGTCGCCGCCGGAATTTCGACGTTGTCGACGCCGATGCCGGCGCGGCCGATTACCTTCAGCTTGGCGGCCTTTTCCAGAATCTTCGCGGTCGCCTTGGTCGCCGAGCGGATGGCGAGGCCGTCATAGTCGCCGATGATCGCGGCGAGCTTGTCCTTGTCCTTGCCGAGGTCCGGCTGGAAGTCGACCTCGACGCCGCGATCCTTGAAGATCTGCACGGCGGCGGGAGAGAGAGCGTCGGAAATAAGAACTTTCGGTTTGGCCACGAGAGTGTTCCTTTCGGTAGCTCGTCATCCTGAGGTGCGAGCGAAGCGAGCCTCGAAGGATGACGCTGTGAGAGCTTGGGCCGCTCACCCTTCGAGGGCCGCGTAACGCGGCCGCCTCAGGGTGACGGAGATGTGTCGTTTGTTTCTTGCGATGAAGACCCCTCTCCTTTTGGGAGAGGGGAAAGCTGTTAAGCCGCTTTCGCGAGCGACGCCTTGGTTTCGGCAAAGGCCCAGTCGATCCACTGGGTGAGGATCTCGACGTCCTTGGCCTCGACGGTCGCGCCGCACCAGATGCGAAGGCCGGCCGGCGCATCGCGATAGTGCGCGAAGTCGAAACCGGCGTTTTCCTTCTCGACGAGGGCAACGACCTTCTTCGAGAAGTCGGCCTGTGCGTCGTTCGAAAGCGAAGCGATCGCCGGATCGGTGAACTTGAGGCACACCGAGGTGTTCGACTGGATCGCCTTGTCCTTGGCGAGATTTTCGATCCACGGCGTTTTCGCGACCCAGTCGCTCAGCACTTTCGTGTTCGTGTCCGCGCGGCCCATCAGACCTTTCAGACCGCCGACGGACTTCGCCCAGTTCAGTGTGTCGAGATAGTCCTCGACGCAGAGCATCGACGGCGTGTTGATGGTCTCGCCTTCGAAGATGCCGGCGTTGAGCTTGCCGCCCTTGGTCATGCGGAAGATCTTCGGCAGCGGCCACGGCGGATTGTAGCTCTCAAGGCGGGCAACAGCGCGCGGCGAGAGGATCAGCATGCCGTGCGCGGCTTCACCGCCGAGCGCCTTCTGCCAGGAGAAGGTGACGACATCGAGCTTCTGGAAATCGAGCGGCTGCGCGAACGCGGCCGAGGTCGCGTCGCAGATGGTCAGGCCTTCGCGGTCAGCCTTGATCCAGTCGGCGTTCGGAACGCGAACACCCGAGGTGGTGCCGTTCCAGGTGAACACGACGTCCGACTTCGGATCGACCTTGGTGAGATCCGGAAGCTCGCCGTACGGCGCCTTCATCGTCACCACGTCCTTGAGCTTCAATTCCTTGGCGACATCGCTGACCCAGCCTTCGCCGAACGATTCCCAGGCGAGCATGGTCACCTTGCGCTGCCCGAGCAGCGACCACAGCGCCATTTCGACGGCGCCGGTGTCCGACGCCGGCACGATGCCGATCTTGTAGTCGGCTGGCACTTCCAGCACTTCGCGGGTGAGATCGATGGCAAGCTTCAGGCGTGCCTTACCGATCTTCGCGCGATGCGAGCGGCCAACGACTGCGTCTTTGAGATTTGCGGGGGTCCAGCCGGGGCGCTTTGCGCAGGGGCCAGAAGAAAAGTGCGGCACGGCGGGCCGCACAGCGGGCTTCGCTGTCGTCATAATCTATCCTTCCAGATAGCTGCCTCTCGGTGGGGAGAGGTTTCCCGCCGCCGGAGATATGGGAATTGCCCCCTGCCGTCAAGGAAACTTCGGAGACGAACAGCTATGCCGGATCAAGAAGCCGCGAGGACGCAGGCGTTATCAAAGCTTTAACGTCATCCCGGCGTGGCTCTCGGTGAAGCCGAGCTTCACGTAGAAGCGCTGGGCGTCGACACGGGCGCGGCTGGTCAGCAGCTCGACCAGATAGCAGCCGCGATTCTTCGCCTCACCAATTGCCCAGCGGATCAGAACCTCACCCACCCCCTGCCCGCGCAGCTTGCCGTCGACCCGCACGTCCTCGATCAGCGCACGCGTCGCGCCCTGCGAGCTGAGCCCAGGCAGGATGCAGAGCTGCAGCGAGCCGACGACAGCGCCGCTCGTATCAGTGGCGACAACCATGTGCAGGTTGCCGCTCGCCGCCACGCGATCGAACGCATCGTAATAGGACTGCGGCAGCGGGTCGGTGACGCGCTCGCGATCCTTGCCGAGAAAGTCGTCGGCCAGCATGCGGACGATCGCAGGGACGTCCTCCCGTTTCGCCGGCCTGATGCTGACACCTTCCGCCGCCATCTTCAGAGCGCCGGCGGAAGGCCGAGCATCTTCTCGCTCGCCGCGATCCAGCGTCGCAACGAGGGATGATCCGACAGCACGAAGCCGCCCTCATGCGCCACGCGCGTGTAGGCAAGCAACGAGACGTCCGCGACCGTAAAGTCGTTGCCGACCAGGAACGGCGTCTTGGCCAGCTGATCTTCCATCTGCTTCAGCGCAACGTAGCCGCGCCGCACCTTCTCCGGATCGCGCTCCTCCGGCGGCTTCTTCAGATACACCATGACGAAGCGGCAGACCGCGATGTAGGGCTCGTGGCTGTATTGTTCCCAGAACAGCCATTCATCCATCTTCGCCTCGGCGTAACCGTCCGCCGGGATGAGATGCGTGCCCTTGGCGAGATGGCGGATGATGGCGTTCGACTGCGCCAGCGGCCGCCCGTCATCCAGCACGACCAGCGGCACCTGCCCTGCCGGATTCAGCGCGAGGAATTCCGGTGTACGGGATTGGCCTTTGGTGATGTCGGTGTCGATCCACTCATATGAACGCTTGAGCAGATCGCATGTCCACTTCACCTTCAGGCAGTTGCCTGAATTCAGATCGCCGTAGATCTTCATGATCCGCCCCTGCCCAACCGGGGGCGAAGACAATCAGCACTCGGGACGTTATGCAACGGCTTTCGCCGCAGGTGACACCTGCGGCGAATTCTGCAATCGGAGAAATTGGATCAGAATTTGTAGCCGATGCCGCCGCGCACGGTGTTCAGGCTGACGTTGAGCTGCGACGTGATGCGCGTGTGCTCGAACTCGGCACGCGCGAACAGTCCTCCGATCAGCATCACGTCGAGGCCTATGCCGGCCGTGTATCCATACACAATGTGGTTTGGAAGGTTCGCGGTGCGCGTGATCGAAAACAACAGGGGACCGCCTGCGGCCGGCCCCGCGGAGATCGTTGCCGTTCTGAGAAAATCCGCCTGACCGAAAGTCGCGCCCGCAAATGCGTAGGGCAGGAAACTGCCGATGGCGTAGCCCGCCCGCGCCCTGATCGTCCCGTAGTTCTCCATGGTGAAAACGGAGGACGACACGAAATTCGACCTGGCGAGGAAGCCGATGTCTCGAAGGTTGAAACTCGCCGCAGAGCTGTTCGAATTGAACTTGCCGTGGACGAAGGTGCCTTCGATACCCAGCACGACGTCATCCCATTGGCTGTTGTAACCCAGGAAGACACCGTAACCGCTGTGGTTTTCGGAGCTTCGTCCAAGCACAGGCGTGGCCGGGCTTGCGACGCCTGTCACGTTTATCGGGACGTTTGCGTCGGCCTGGATCGTCGAATTCAGGCCGTTGTTCGTCGTTGTATGGTCGGTGTTCACCGCGCCCCAGGAGAACTGGCCGCCGGCATAGACGCCCTGCCAGTAAACCGGACGCGCGCTCAACACGCCGTCGCTGACTGGGCCGCGCAGAATCGGAATGTCGGGCAGGTCCGCAGCCTGGGCGCCAGACACCACGCCCGCCAAGATCGCCGCAAGAATCAACCGACGCATTGCTCAACTCCATCCGCAACTCGATACGGGACGATCATGGCTTGTTAACCTTAACCAACCGTTGCCGGCGGCCGGTTTTGTTGCGTCAAACGCAGAGCTCGCAAAAGAAAACGGCGCGGGAAAATCCCGCGCCGTTCACGATTGTTAAGCGAGCGATCAGCCGCGGCGCATCAGCGGCACCACCGGCGGCGGCGGCGCGATCAGGGTCGGCTCGAGCTGCCAGCGCAGACCGATGCGCAGATCGTGCGACGTCAGATCCTTGAACGTGGTCGGGTTCACCGTGTTGTTCACACCGGTGTAGGTGCGCAGGTCGCCGGTGATGGCGTCGCCGAGATCGAGGTAGCGGTAAGCGAGTTCGACCGTCAGGCTGTTGGTCGCTTTGTAGGCGACACCGGCATGCAGTGCGTAGGCTGCTCCGGTCTTGTGCGCCTTCTCGCCGAACGCAACGCCGAGGTTCGGCGTGTTGATATCGGTGAAGCCGCGGATCTCGTTGCGCGTGTAGCCGATGCCGACGCCGACGAACGGAGTCAGACACCACCAGGTGCCGAGATCGGCATAGGCGTTGGCCATGATCAGATATTCGTTCTTGCTGCCGCGATACTCGTCGGTGCCGATCACAGCGCCATTGAGGCGCACGATCTCGAGACCGTTGAAGGCGGTGCGGCCGCGATATTCGGCGGTGATGTCGCCGCGGAACCAGCTGTTGAACTGATAACCGACACCGAAGCCGATCGCCGTGCCGCTGTCGAATTCGTAATGAACCGGGGCGACGGAAACGCCGGGCGCGTTATTCAGGATGTTGTCGAGGCGCTTCACCTTCTGATTGGTCATGCTGATGTCGCCGCGCAGATACCAGCCGCCGAAATCGGCAACCGGCGGCGGGGGCGCAACGTATGGAGGCGGCGCGATCGGCGGCGGCGGTGCAATCGGATAATCGGCGGCAAACGCCGTGGTCGAAAGCAACGACGCCATCCCGGCGGCGATGACTGAAATAACGCTACGCATTGGCATCATCCTTTTTCGTCCGGTGAGGCAGACGACACGCGGAGGCCTCACTCACCCAAACTGGGAAACTCACGTACGGGACGATGGCACCAATTTCTTAAGCGGCACTTAACCCTAATTATTAAGGTTGATTTTTCGTATCAGTGCGCGCGAGGCCTGTGTCCTGCGCAGCACAAACCGCTGCAAGCGCGCTGCGCGCCGCCACACTGATGAACGGAAGGTTGATGCAAAGATTAACGCCGGCCTAACGACCGGCGCAGCGATCAGGCGCGCTCCGCCTTCATCCGCGGCAGGAACACCGCAAGCAACCCGATCGCCGGCAGCACCGCACAGACCGAGTAAACAGTATCGAGACTGGTGAGATCGGCAAGCTTGCCGAGAAGTGCCGCGCCGATGCCGCCGAGGCCGAACGCGAGACCATAGAAGATGCCCGAGATCAACCCGAAGCGGTGCGGCATCAGTTCCTGCGCGAACACGATGATCGCCGGCGTCGCCGACGCCATGATCAGGCCGATCATCACGGTCAGCACAACGCTCCAGGTCAGATCGGCATAGGGCAGCAGCAGCGTGAACGGCAGCGCGCCGAGAACCGAAAACCACAGCACCCGCTTGCGGCCGAAGCGATCGCCGAGCGGGCCGCCGAAATAGACGCCGACCACGTTGGCGCCGAGGAACACGAACAGCAGGATCTGCGCGGTCGAGGTCGTCACGCCGAACTTCTCGATCAGATAGAAGGTGTAGTAGCTCGAGATGCTCGCCGTGTAGAAGGCCTTGGAGAACATCAGCGCGACGAGGACAGCGAGCGCAATCCGTACGCGGCCCGGCGGAAGATTCACCACATCCTTGAGCGCTTGCGCCGCCTTGCGCACGACGATGCGCGGTTTGTACCAGCTGCCGATCCGCCACAGGATCAGCATGGCCAGCGCGGCGACGGCCGAGAACCAGGCCACACTGCCCTGCCCGAACGGCACGACGATCAGCGCCGCCAGCAAAGGACCTGCAGCGCTGCCGAAATTGCCGCCGACCTGGAAGACCGATTGCGCGAAACCGTAGCGGCCGCCGGAGGCCAGCCGCGCGATACGCGCCGACTCCGGATGGAAGATCGCAGATCCGGTGCCGATGATCGCCGCCGCCAGCAGGATCACCGCGTACTGCTGCGCGGACGCGAGCAGCAGCAGCCCGGCCAGCGTGAAGCCCATGCCGACCGCCAGCGAATACGGCATCGGCTTGCGATCGGTATAGAAGCCGACCACCGGCTGCAGCAGCGACGAGGTGAACTGGAAGGCCAGCGAGATCAGCCCGATCTGGGTGTAGTCGAGCGCGTAGTTGGCTTTGAGGATCGGATAGATCGACGGAATCAGCGACTGCATCAGATCGTTGAGGAGATGCGAGACGCTGATCGCGAACAGTACCGCATAGGCCGGTCCCGTCGCGGCGGAAGCCGCAGCGGACGGCGTCGCCGCCTCAACCACGACCGGCGTGGTCAGCGTTTCCTCGGTGACGATGACGGGCTTGTTCACGGCAGATCGCAAATGTCCGAGCGGGAATGGCCATTAAATAGAGTCTGAGCGCGAACCCGACCACCGCCAATCGGCCATGGCTGGGATGCACTCCGCCGCAAGCAGACGACGTGGAGAGGTTAAGCCGCGGCCGCGTGGTCGAGCGCCGAGACGACGATGTCCACCGCCTCCTCGACGACGTCGCGATTGTCGCCCTCGCCCATCACGCGGATCACCGGCTCGGTGCCGGACGAGCGGACCAAGAGACGGCCGCAGCCGTTCAGGCGCTTCTCGGCGTCGGTGATCGCCGACTTGACCGCCGGATTGTCGAGCGGCTTGCCGTTGCGATAGCGCACGTTCTTCAGAATCTGCGGCAGCGGCTCGAAGCGATGGCACACTTCCGAGACCGGCTTGCCGAGCTTCTGCACCACCGACATCACCTGCAGCGCCGCGACGAAGCCGTCGCCGGTGGTGGTGAAGTCGGAGAGAATGATGTGGCCCGACGGCTCGCCACCGACGTTGATGCCCTGCGCCAGCATCTGTTCGAGCACATAGCGGTCGCCGACCGGCGTGCGGATCAGCGCGATGCCCTGCTCTTTCAGATAGCGCTCGAGGCCGAGGTTCGACATCACGGTCGCGACGATGCCGGGCTTGGCGAGGCGGCCGTCGTCCTTCCAGCTCTGCGCGATCACCGCGAGCAGCTGGTCGCCGTCGACCACGTGGCCGCGTTCGTCGACGATCAGCACGCGATCGGCGTCGCCGTCTAGCGCAATGCCGATATCGGCACGCATCTCGCGCACCTTGGCGGCCAGCGCCTGCGGCGCGGTCGAACCGCAATCCTTGTTGATGTTGAAGCCGTCGGGATCGACGCCCATGGCAACCACTTCGGCGCCGAGCTCCCACAGCGCTTCCGGCACCACCTTGTACGCGGCGCCGTTGGCGCAATCGACCACCACACGCATGCCGTCGAGGCTCAGGGTGCGCGGCAGGGTGCGCTTGGCGAATTCGATGTAGCGGTCATGAACGCCGTCGATGCGGCGGGCACGGCCGAGGCTCGCGCTCTGCGCCAGCTTCTTGGCGAGGTTCTCGTCCATCAGCTGTTCGATCTGCATCTCGACCTCGTCGGACAGCTTGAAGCCGGACGGGCCGAACAGCTTGATGCCGTTGTCGTCGAACAGGTTGTGCGAGGCGGAGATCATGACGCCGAGATCGGCGCGCATGGACTTGGTGAGCATGGCGACGGCCGGCGTCGGCATCGGGCCGAGCTGCAGCACGTCCATACCGACGGAGGTGAAGCCCGCGATCAGCGCGGTCTCGATCATGTAACCGGAGAGACGGGTGTCCTTGCCGATGACGACGCGATGGCGATGCTCGCCGCGCTGAAAGGCGAGGCCGGCGGCCTGGCCAACCTTGAGCGCGAGTTCAGGCGTGATGAGGCTGTTGGCGCGGCCGCGAATGCCGTCCGTCCCGAAATATTTGCGGCTCATGTGTCCCCCGCCCTCTGATCGCGGTCCCCGTTCTGGCCGCGATTGTATCCCGGAGGGCCTTATAAAGCCTCAGACGCGGATAGCCCTTCAAGAAATATGATGAATGATTACCAACCCGCCCGGGGGCCGATCACCCCCGTAACCATCTGATCTAAAAGCAAAACATCTCAAAATAAAGACCGGCAGCCGCACGGTCGCGACAGCCGGTTGGAAAGGTCTCGGCAGCTGTCCTAGTCCTTCCGCTTGATGTTCTGGTCCTTCTTGGACGGCGCAGGCTGGGTCAGATTCACCGGATCCGAGGCCGGAAACGTGTCTTCCAGGCCCTGCTCCAGCGCCTCGTCCAGCTTCTCTTTATGGTCGTGCTTGGTCTCGTGGTGCTTGTCTTTGGTCTTCTCGGCAACATGACCGCTCATCTCGGCCTCCCCATCGTTTGAAAGAATTGGGTTACGGGGATAACGCACCGCAGTGCGGCGTGTTCCCGGTGGATGGCAAGCCGCCGCAAGAGGCTTGCGCGAGCCGCAGTGCTTTGGGACAACACAAAAAAACGGGGGAACTCCTAATGAAAGATATCACCTGCGTCGCCGACTTGCGTGAACTGCACCAGCGGCGCGTCCCCAAAGCCTTCTTCGATTACGTCGACGGCGGCTCGTATCAGCAGGAAACGCTGCGCGCCAACGTCGACGATATGGCGAAGATCAAATTCCGCCAGCGCATCCTCGTCGACATTTCCAAGCGCGATCTCTCCACCACCATCCTCGGCGAGAAGGCCAGCCTGCCGCTGATCTTTGCGCCCGTCGGTTCGACCGGCATGCAGTGGGCCGATGGCGAAATTCACGCCTGCCGCGCCGCGCACAAGCTCGGCATTCCCTACACACTCTCGACCATGTCGATCTGCTCGATCGAGGAAGTGGCGAAGAACGTCGACAAGCCGTTCTGGTTTCAGCTCTACGTGATGAAGGACCGTGGCTTCTGCAAGGCGCTGATCGAACGCGCCGCCGCCGCGAAGTGCAGCGCGCTGGTGCTCACCGTCGACCTGCAGGAAATCGGCCAGCGCCACGCCGACGTCAAGAACGGCCTGACCGTGCCGCCAAACCTGATGAAGCTGAAGAACATCATCGACTTCGCCAGCAAGCCCGGCTGGGTCGCCGGCATGCTCGGCACCAAGAACCGCAACTTCGGCAACATCGCCGGTCATCTGAAGGGCGTGAACAACGTCGCATCCGTCTCGGAATGGACGGCGTCGCAGTTCGACACCTCGCTGAACTGGAAAGACGTCGACTGGATCCGCAGCATCTGGCCCGGCAAGCTCGTCATCAAGGGCATCCTCGATGTCGAGGACGCGCGCCTCGCGGCGAAGACCGGCGCGCAGGCCATCGTCGTGTCGAACCATGGCGGCCGTCAGCTCGACGGCGCACCGTCGTCGATCTCGATGGTGCCGGAGATCGCCGCCGCGGTCGGCAATCAGACCGAGATCATGATGGATGGCGGTGTGCGCACCGGCCAGGATGTGATGCGGGCGCTGGCGCTGGGCGCCAAGTCCTGCATGATCGGCCGCTCATATATCTACGGACTCGGTGCAGCCGGCGAAGCGGGCGTGCTCAAGGCCGTCGAGTGCATCTCGAACGAACTGCGCACCACCATGGGCCTCTGCGGCGTCAATACGATCGACCAGATCGACCGCCACGTGCTGATGGACGATTTTCCGCGCAACCGCTGAGAATGTCTCAGCGCGTCAGGTCCATCTCGACCAGCGCCCGTAGCTCCGGCGTCACCTGCGGACGCTGGCCGAACCACAGCTCGAAGCCGCGCACCGCCTGATGCAGCAGCATCCCGAGTCCGTCGGCAGTCTTGAGCTTGCGCGCCTGCGCGGTCGCGAGCAGCGGCGTCACCAGCGGCACGTAGACGAGATCGGCAACCGTCGCACTCGACGGCAATGCATCGAGCGACAATTCAAGCGGCGGCTGCCCCTTCTGGCCGAGCGACGTGGTGTTCACTAGGAGACCCGCGCGCGGCATCACCTCCACCGCGCGTCCCCACGCGAGCGGCTGCACTTTGTCGCCGAACTGCGCGGCGAGAGTTTGCGCGCGCTCCATCGTCCGGTTGACCAGATGAATCGCCTTGATGCCGCGATCGAGCAGTCCGAACAGCACCGCACGCGACGAACCGCCGGCGCCGAGCACCAGCGCCTCCTCGGCGCGATCCCAACCTGGCGCCGACGCGTCGAGATTGCCGATGAAGCCTTCGACGTCGGTATTGGTCGAGCGCAGAGTCGCGCCGTCGAACCACAGCGTGTTGGCCGCGCCGACCGCGCTCGCGCGCGCATCCGGTTGCGACAGGACCAGCGCGTGCTCCTTGTGCGGGATGGTGACGTTGGCGCCGGCGTAGCCGCGTGACGCGAGCTGCGCGACGAACTCGGCGAAGCCTTCCGGCGGCACCGCCTCGATGCCGTAGTTACCGGGGATGCCGAGCTGCTTCAGCCAGTAGTTATGGATGATCGGCGAGCGCGAATGCGCGGCCGGCCAGCCGATCAGACATGCAGCACGGGGAGACGACGCCATGACACCTTCCGTCCGGCGAACGCGCCGGTGTCCGGTCAAATCATGCAGGCTTGGTGCATGTCAACGTCACGCCGCCGTGCGGCGCGGCATCGCCACGCTAACCGCGGCGAGCAGCAGCGCGATTGCGGCCGCAAACCATGTCGCGTCGAGGCCCATGCGGCGATAGGCGAAGGCGCCAGCCACCGAGCCGGCCACAAGTGCCGCCCAGAGCACGAGGTTCGGCAGCCATGCCCATCGCGGGCCACCGGCGAACGCGGCCGCAATCAGTTGTCCGACTTTCACCAGCGCGCCGGTGACGTACGTCAGCCCGAGCCCGCCGGTGCCCTGCATCTGGAACACGGAGTTCTCCAAGCCCATGGCAAACGCGAGCAGGCTCACCGCCACGCCCTGGAAACCGAACGTCGCGCACAGCGCCGCCACCGCCAGCAGCGCGGCCTCCGCCAACAACAGCCACGACCGGCGGCTGTCGCCGCCGCCGAGTACGATGGCGCTGCCGCATCCGGCGCCGGCCACGAATACCACGATCAGGCCGATCGCCTCGCGCACCGCGCTCCAGTCCATCTCGGCAATGCTGACGCCGAGCCGCGTGGAGTTGCCGCTCATGAAGGAGACGAACAAGCCGCCGAGATGCAGAAAGCCGATGCCGTCGACAAATCCGGCCAGTCCGCTCAGCGCACAGGCCAACGCCACATTGCGTTTCGAACTCAGCATCCTTAGCCCCCTGCTGCCACAAACCGTCCGAGGCTACTGTATAGTCGGGCCAGGAAACAACGAAGGAACAACGAGGGAGGACGCCCATGTCGCAGGCAGCCGCCGCGCAAGCCGCAGGCACACGCGAGCTTGAGATTCTTCATGACCTCAACCGCAATTACCTGCGCGCGGTGGAAGAGGCCGACGTCAAATGGTTCGATGAGAACCTCTCGGACGATTTCCTCAACAGCAATCCGGACGGCTCGATCGTCGACCGCGCCGGTTTCCTCGCGCAGATCGGCAAGGGCTCGACGGTGAAGAACATCGTCGGTAGCGACATCCGCATTCGCCTGCTCGGCGACTTTGCCTTCATCCACGCGCGCACGGATTACGTGAAACTCGCCGATGGGACGAAGGGTTTCGGCCGCTACACCGACATCTGGTGGAATCGCGGCGGACGCTGGCTCTGCGTCTCAGCGCATGTGACGCGGGGTTAGAACGGAGATCGTCATCCTGAGGTGCGCGTAGCGAGCCTCGAAGGATGACACGCACGGGCCGTCGCCCTTCGAGGCGCGCAAGAGCGCGCACCTCAGGGTGACGGATTGAAAACTCAAGCCCCCGTATCCGCCTTGAAGCCGGCGGCGGTGATACCGGCGACCGAACAGACCTCGTCGTTGTCCGACGTGTCGCCCGAGGTGCCGACCGCACCGACGATCTGGCCTTCGGCGTTGCGGATCAGCGCGCCGCCGAGCATCGGCGCGAACTTGCCGCCGCTGATTTCTGAAATCGCTGCAGCGAACGCGGGAAGCTGCGCACTGCGATCCGCCAGCGGACGCAGGCCGGAGTTGAAACCGAGACAGCCATGCGCCTTGGCGCGCGCGATGTCCGGACGGAAGAGACCGCCGCCATCCTCGCCGGAAAACGCGACGAGCACGCCGCGCGCGTCGAGCACCGCGACGCCGAGCGGACGCAGCTTCATCTCGCGGCCCTTCTTCAGCGCACCGTCAATGATCTGGGAAGCCTGGGCGAGGGTCAGGAACATGGCAATCATCCAACTCTGAGGATATGGCGCGGGACCGCGCGGGTGAGACGGCGCGCAGAATTGGTTTCCGGCGCGCGCCTGTCAATGGCGCAAGAACGCAACAGCCCTTCAAATCCTGCGGTCATAGACCTCTTGCTTTGCGAAGGTCCTTGTTGATGCGGCTCTGCCAACCGGTACCGGTTTTGCGGTAAGCGCTTACGACCTCTTCATCGAGCCGCAACGTCAGCTGAGTTTTAGCTGTGGCACCGATCGTTGGGCGGCCACGCTTGATGGTCTTTGCGAGTTCGGGGAAGACTTCGGCAAAAGGCCGCGCTTTTTTAAAGTCTGCTTCCGTCAGCTCTGGATTATCCGAGACTGCGTCGAGATCAGCCTTCGTATAGCCCTTCCCCTTCGTCTTAGCGGCGGTTCGCTTCATAGAGGCCCCTTTCTTTCCTGCTCGCTGGGCGCATGCTGATCACGCTCACGCCCTCGCGGCCATAGTGGACAAACACCACCACGATCACCCCTCGGATGCTTACACCGACGGCAATAGAGCGGTTGCCATAGGACGGTATGATCACTGCGTTATCGAAAAACACCTCGTTCAAATCTTTGAAGTCCAACCTATGCTTCTTGAGGTTGGCGAGACGCTTCGGTTCGTCCCATACAATCTTCATGCTGATTAATGTAGCTACATAATTCACATCGTCAAGCGCACGACGCACGCCCATCCGAGCATAAAAAAAGCGGCGGAGCGAACCTCGCCGCGTCAGGGAGGAGGAGACCTTATCTGGCGCTACGCCGCGGCCCGATGCGCCGCGACGATCTGATCGGCCGTGCGGCCGGTCACTTCCGCCATGTGATCGAACTGCCGCGTATAGCTGCCGGCGCCCGCCGTTGCCGAGCGCAGCTCGACGATCAGATCGCCGATTTCGGATTCCGGCATCAGTGCGCGCACCGAATCCCAACCCTGCCACCCTTCGCGGGTGTCGAAACCGAGGATCTGACCGCGCCGTGCCGAGAGGATCGCGTTGATCTTCGCGGTTGCGTCCGTCGGACAGACGATCTCGACGGTGTGAATCGGTTCAAGCAGCACCGGCTGACACTGCGTCAGCCCCTCGCCCATGCCGATGCGCGCCGCCGTGCGGAACGCCAGATCGGACGAGTCGACGCTGTGATACGATCCGTCGATCAAGATCACCTGCACGTCGACCACCTCGAAGCCAAGCGGCCCGTGCTTGAGGCCGTCGCGCACGCCCTCTTCCACCGCGCCGATGTAATTGCGCGGCACCGCGCCGCCGACGATCTTGTCGATGAACTGGAAGCCCGAGCCGCGCGGCAGCGGCTTGATGTCGAGCACCACGTCGCCGAACTGGCCGTGGCCGCCCGACTGCTTCTTGTGCCGTCCGCGGATCGACGTCGGCTTGCGGATGGTCTCGCGATAGCCGATCGCCGGCGCGCTTTGCTTCACGGCGACGCCGAAACGTTCGCCGAGCCGCTCGACCGCGAGCCGCAGATGCATCTCGCCCTGCCCCCACATCACCGCGTCGTGCGTCTGGGTGTCGTGGATCAGGGTCAGCGACGGATCTTCCTCGTTGAGCTTGGCCAGCGCCTGCCCGAGCTTGACGTCATCCTTGCGATCGGCGGCCGCCAACGCAGTCGCAAGCACTGGGGCTGCCGGCGTCAACGTCACCAGCGACGCCGGCGCGGTCTTGCCGGTGGAGATCGTGTCGCCGGTCTTGATCGCATCGAGCTTGCCGAGCGCGACCGTATCGCCGGTCTCCGCCTTCGGACGTTTGCTGTCGGTCGTACCAGCCGCGCCGAGCACGCCGGAAACGCGGCCTAAGCCGCCGCCCGACGACTGCACGTTGGCGGCATCGTCGACCGTGCCGCTGATGACCCGCGCCAGCGACAGCTTGCCGCCGTGCTGCAGATGGACGGTTTTGAACACGTAGGCCAGTCCGTCCTTGCCGCTTGCCGCGCCGAGCCGCTTCGCCGTCTCGGCGATGCCGGGTGCTTCGTGACGCAACGCCTTCAGCAACCGCAGCACGCCGTTCTCGCGGGTCGCCGAACCGAGCAGCACCGGACAGATCAGCCCTTCGCGCAGTTCGCGCACGAGGTCGTCGAACACCGCGTCGCGCGGCGGCGCGATGTCTTCGAGCAGCTGCTCCATCAGCGCGTCGTCGTGATCGGCGAGCTTCTCCAGCATGGTGAAGCGCGCTTCCTTCTCGCGCGCGAGATCGTCGCCCTTCAGCTCGACGACTTCGGATGCCATGTGCTCGCGATAGACGAACGCGCGTTCGAGCGCGAGATCGACGAAGCCGGCGATCAGTTCGCCGTTCCAGATCGGAATCTGCCGCAGCACCAGCGGCACGCGCGACGCCGGCTGCAACGTCGCGAGCGTCTCGCGCACGCGCTTGTTCGCCTTGTCGATCTTGTTGAGGAACAGGAACCGTGGAATGCCGCGCTCTTCCAGCTCACGCAGGATGATCTGCAACTGCGGCAGCTTCTTCTCGTCCGCCTCGCAGACCACGATCGCCGCATCGACCGCCGGCAACGCCGCGCGCATGTCGTGCGCGAATTCGATCGAGCCGGGACAATCGAGGAAGGTGTAGCTGTCGCCCATGAACGTGACGGTCGCAGCCTGGAGCGAGGTGCTCATGCGCGGGCCGCCGGGACTGCTGGAGTGGTTATCGGAGGAGCGCGCTGAAGAACCGGTACGCGCGAGGATGGCTTCTAGGAGTGTGGTCTTGCCGCTTTGGAAGGGGCCCACCAATGCGATGCATCGGGGACCCGAGCGTTGATTGCCTGATTGATCGCTATGGGAGTTTCGAACGTCGTGTGCCATTTGCCGTCTCCATCTGGAGCTCGGCCCGCTTCGAATTTTCACCCGGCGAAGTGGATCAGCGGTTCGCCGCCGGATAAATCCTGACTTCCCAGTCTAAGCGCATCCCTGTCGCAAAACCTCTCCACTTTTGCGGAAGACGCTCATGCGGGTCGGCACAACAATGCTCTGCCCGTTTCCGCAGCTTGGCAAGCGGGAAGCATATTGCTGTGCAAGATGACGCAGCCAAAACAAAATCCGGTTCCGCCTACGCGAAACCGGATCGTCTCAATTGAAAAGAGAAAGGAATGAAGCGTTAACGACCCGGTGCCGGACGCAGCTCCATGCTTTCCAGGCCCGCAGCCGCGCTGAGGCCGGTCTGGCCCTGCAGGCTCAGCGGCTGCAGCGCGAACGAATTCTGCGAACCGCCGACCAGCGCATTCGCACCGACGCCGACGCCGACTGCTGCGCTGGCCTGCACACCGGCGTAGTTGCCGGAGAGATCGCCGCGGCCGATCTGCTCGGTCGGGGCGAACACGCCCCATGCAAGACCCGATGCGCCGGTCGTGCCGAGATCGAGGCCAACCTTGCGGATGGTCGCGAGATAGTAGCCCGGCGGACGATCGCCGGAGCGGAAGACGCAATCGAGATTGGTGACTGAGCCGATAATGAAGCCGGTGCTCGATCCGCCGCGGCACTCGAGAACGCCGACCTGAATGCGTGACTGCGCCTGCGCGGCAGACGACGCGATCAGCGCCGCAACCGCGACACCGAGGGCAAGAGACAAACGGCGCATGAAGAACCTCCGAGCGATTGATGTGATGCGAGGATAACCTCCACGCTGCCGGGCAACGTGTGGCGGCATTTATTCACACCACGCGCGAATGTTCAATGAAGCGGGCCCCGCGCCACGTACCGGGGTAAGCAAAAAGGGCCCGCTTGCGCGGGCCCTTTACAAACAGTTTGAATTGGCGCGGTACGATTAACCGGCCGGACGCAACTGCAGACCGGCGATGCCGGCCGACACGTTGAGGCCGGTCTGGCCCTGGACGCTGACCGGCTGCAGCGCGAACGAGTTCGACGAACCGCCGACCAGCACGTTAGCCCCGCCACCGACGCCAACCGTCGCCGAGCCCTGCACGCCGCCGTAATCACCGGCGAGGTCGCCCGGACCGAACTGGCGGGTGGGCGCAAACACGGTCCACGACAGCAGCGTGTTTTCCGTCACACCGAGATCGATGCCGAAGCGGTTGACCTGGGCGACGTAACGCTCGGCACGGCGGCCGGGTGCACGATAGACGCAATCGAACGTGTTGGACGAACCGAACACGAAGCCGACGCTGCGGCCTGCCTGGCACTGAAGCGTGCCGACCTGTGTGCCACCGCCCGGCGGAGTGACAACCACCGCCGAACGACGCCTGGTTTGCGCATCCGCGGTCGTGATTGCCGCTACAGCGGCGATGGTGACGGCAAAGAGGCCGACGAGTGCAGTAGAACGACGCATTTGTTCTTCTCCGGAACGTGTTCACAATCGACGCATGCGCTGCAAAAAAGCGCATGCATCGAATTCGCTATCGCACGAATGGTTCCGTTTTCGCGCCTTCTTTGGGGCTTATTTAAGGTTGCCGCAGAACCGCTGGATGCGGTGGCAGGCATCCTCGAGGTCCGAGGTCTTGGTGGCATACGAGATGCGGAACGCCGGGCCGAGCCCGAACGCCGATCCCTGCACCACCGCAACGCCTTCGCTCTCGAGCAGCTCCGTCACAAAGTCTTCATCGGTGACGAGCGTCTTGCCCGACGGCGCGGTCTTGCCGATCGTGCCTGCGCACGACGGATAGACGTAGAACGCGCCTTCCGGCCGCGGACAATCGATGCCCTTGGCCTGATTGAGCATCGACACGACGAGATCGCGGCGTTCCTTGAACACCTTGTTGTTCGCCGGAATGAACTCCTGCGGACCGTTCAGCGCTTCGACTGCCGCCCACTGCGCGATTGACGACGGGTTCGACGTCGACTGCGACTGGATCGTCCCGATCGCCTTGATCAATTCAGCCGGGCCGCCTGCGTAACCGATGCGCCAGCCGGTCATGCAGTAGGCTTTCGACACGCCGTTCACCGTCAATGTGCGGTCGTAGAGTTTCGGCTCGACTTGCGCCGGCGTTGCGAACGCGAAGTCCTCATAGAGCAGATGCTCGTACATGTCGTCGGTCATCACCCACACATGCGGATACTTCACGAGCACATCGGTGATCGCCTTCAACTCGCTGTGCGTATAAACGGCGCCTGTCGGATTCGACGGCGAGTTGAGGATGATCCACTTCGTCTTCGGCGTGATCGCCTTCTCGAGATCGGCCGGCTTCAGCTTGAAGCCGTTCTCGGCTGTGCACACCACGGGCACCGGCTCGCCGCCGGCAAGCGCCACCATCTCCGGATAGCTGACCCAGTACGGGGCCGGGATGATCACCTCGTCGCCGGGGTTAATCGTCGCCATCAGCGCGTTGTAGAGCACCTGCTTGCCGCCGGTGCCGACCGTGATCTGGTTCGGCTTGTAGGCGAGACCGTTCTCGCGCTGAAACTTGGCGATGATCGCCTCCTTCAGCTCGGGAATACCGTCGACGTTGGTGTACTTGGTCTTGCCGGCCTCGATCGCGTGAATCGCAGCAAGCTTGATGTTGGCCGGCGTATCGAAATCCGGCTCGCCGGCGCCGAGACCGATGACGTTACGTCCCGCCGCTTTCAGCGCGCGCGCTTTATCCGTGACCGCGATTGTCGCGGACGGCTTCACGCGGGCGAGCGATTGGGACAGAAACGACATCATGGTCTCCTGAAAGGGGTTTGAGGGCCCAAAATCGGGGGAATCCCGAAACGAGCGGGCGCACAGTAAGCGCCGTTACGCTGCATCGCAAGGCAGTTCGGGCATGCCAGTCCGGCCTCGTTTGCACTCTCCGTGCAGGTTTGCCGGAAATACCAAAACCGGCCGCGGAAACGACATTTTCGGAACCGCACGCGTTCGCCACGCGCGCAAAGTTAACGATCGCATATCGCGGCGCAGCGTCGCGCAAGAGTGATCGCACGCGCCGTGCTGAAGCGGCGGAAACGTTCTGAATCGGCGCAACTGCACAGGGCTTTTGAACTATTTCCACGAGGCGGCACTTGCGGCGCGGGCCACGCGGCATCATTGTCAGATGGCTTCTTGGGGAGGACGGGAGCGCATCTTTGCGTCACCCGCCGCAAGCACAGATCGAACGACGATCGCACGTCAACGGGCCGCACTTAATCGGGTCGCACTCAAACGGGTCGCATGTACAAACTCTATTCGATGCAGCGCTCCGGCAACAGCTACAAGGTTCGCCTTGCGCTGGCGCTGTTGAATGCGCCGTACACCGCAGTCGAGGTCGACATCCTGCACGGCGAAAGCCGCACGCCCGAATTCCTGGCGAAGAATCCGAGCGGCCAGGTGCCGCTGCTCGAGATCGACGACGGCCGCTATCTTGCGGAGTCGAACGCCATCCTCTGGTTCGTCGCCGGCGGTACGCCGCTGGCGCCCGAAAGCCGGATGGATCGCGCCGAGGCCCTGCAGTGGATGTTCTTCGAACAGCACGCGCTGGAGCCGAACATCGGCGCGGCGTATTTCTGGTTGTCGCTGGTGAAGGGCGGACGCGAACTGCACGCCTACTCGCTGGAGGACTGGATGGAGCGCGGCTACGCGGCGCTGCAGGTGATGGACAACCATCTGCGCACCCGCGAGTACTTCGCCGCCGGCCAGCTCACCGTCGCCGACATCGCGCTCTACGGCTACACGCATGTGGCGCATCTGTGCGACTACGACCTCACCAGCTTCCCGCACGTCCGCGCCTGGCTCGACCGCGTCGCGGCGGCCCCCGGCTTCGTCAACATGGAGTGGAAGCCGGAGTTGGTCGCAGGGGAAGACACCGGCATCGCCGCCGAGGCGTGAAAGGCCGGGAAAACACGCGAATAGCGTGAGTTCCCTCTCACATTGCCGTGTTTCTGCCGTTTTTGAGTCGGCCGCCGCCGCAATCCCGACAGCCATTTTTGCGATTCAAAAGGGGCAGGTGATTCGCCTGCGTTAATAAAAGGTTTACGACCATGTCGCGGTCGCATGCCCTCGCTGCGGGTTTTGGCAGCCGAGCGGTCAGTACCTTCCGCCTCCGAAGCGCCGTCGCGGCCTCGCTCGCGATCGGCTCGCTGTCGCTGTGCCTGATCGTCGCCGTCACCATCCTGTCGATCAAAGTGGTCGCGGCAATGCCGCTGCCGGTTTGAGCACGCGGCCTTTACCACCCATATCTCCAGCACTGGGTTAGAGTCCTGCCGCCATGGGCGGCGGCTTTGAGAGGCTGTGATGAAGGCACCGGTGATCCTCGTCTCTGCATCGCTCGCGATTGCGACCGCGCTCGCGGCGACATTCCTGATCGTCACCGGCACACGCGGCGACAGCGCATCCTTCACATCGTCAGCCGGCAAGCTCGAGGTCGAGACGATCGCCACCGGCCTCGCCTATCCGTGGGGCCTCGGTTTCCTGCCCGACGGCCGCATGATCGTCACCGAGAAGCCCGGCCGCATTCGCCTCGTCAGCCGCGAGGGCCAGCTCTCGCCGCCGCTCGCCGGCACGCCGGACGTCTGGTTCTCCGGACAAGGCGGCCTGCTCGACATCGCCGTCGACAAATCCTACGCGCAGAACAACACCATCTACATCTGCTATGCCGAACGCACCTCCGGCGGCGGCCGCACCACCGTCGCGCGCGGCAAGGTCACCGAGAGCGGCGCACCGAAACTCACCGATGTGCGCGTGATCTTCCGTCAGGAAGGGCCGCTTTCCTCCGGCTATCACTTCGGCTGCCGCATCGCGCAGGCGCCCGACACCACGCTGTTCGTCTCGCTCGGCGATCACTACAGCGCAAAGGATCAGGCGCAGACGCTCAACAATCACATCGGCAAGGTGGTGCGGATCAATACCGACGGCAGCGCGCCGAAGGACAATCCATTCGTCGGCCGCGACGATGCGAAGCCCGAGGTGTGGAGCTACGGCCATCGCAACTCACAGAGCCTCGCCTTCAATCCGGCGAGCGGCGATCTGTGGGAGATCGAGCACGGTCCGCGCGGCGGCGATGAAGTCAACATCATCGGCAAGGGCAAGAATTACGGCTGGCCCGTGATCGGCTATGGCATCGATTACTCGGGCGCGAAGATTCACGACGCGACCAGCAAGCCCGGCATGGAGCAGCCGGTGAAATACTGGGTGCCGTCGATCGCGCCCTCCGGCATGGCGTTCTACACCGGCGACCTGTTCCCGAAGTGGAAAGGCAGCCTGTTCGTCGGCGCGCTCGCCGGACAAATGCTGGTGCGGCTGCCGCTCACTGGCAACACCGTCGGCAGCGAAGAGCGATTGTTGCAGAACCTTAATGAACGCATCCGCGATGTGCGCCAGGGACCCGACGGCGCGCTGTGGCTGCTGACCGACTCCACTGCCGGCCGCATCCTGCGCGTCACCCCTGCGGCGAAATAGCACCGAACGCACTTCACGCGGGCAGCGACGACTCGACGATGGCGGTCATTCCGGCCGCCCGTTCGAGGAGCGCGCCATGAGCCGCCGCCAGTTTCTTGCTGCATCGATCTCCGCATCGCTCGCCGCGATCGCGCTGGCGAAGTCGGCGCGTGTCGCACACGCAGACATCCCAGCATCTCAACGCGTGCAGACGCCCGCCGCCATGCATTCAGAGCCTCACCGCACTTTGATTCCCGCGCCTGTGGACAAGCGGGATTGTCACCACCGCGTCACAGGGCGCAGCTAGCGTCCGCTCGCGCCCGTCAGCCCCCCGTCCTTTGATCGGGCGTGCATCCAAGCGGTCCCCGTCAGTCGCCGCACCTGACCGGGGCCGCTTTCTTTTGAGCGCGCTGTTTTGGCGCGCGGAAGATGGAGAAGGCCCTTGTTTTCGAGCCTCGAATGGTCCGATAAGGTCACGCGCGCCGGCGATACCCAGTCCGGCCCAACCGCAGCAGACCGTTCGCATCCGCCCCGCATGATCCGCGTCTTTTCCATCGTCCTGTTCATCGTCTTGGTGACGCTGCTCCTGCTGCCCTTCCAGCTCATCGGCATCGTCTTCAATACCCGCCTGCAGCGGACGATACCCCACATCTATCACCGCATCCTGTGCGCGGTGATCGGCATCCGCATCCGCGAGGTCGGCAAGCGCAGCGACGACAGCCCGGTGCTGATCCTCGCCAACCATGCCTCATGGCTCGACATCTGCGTCATCAGCGCCGTGGCGCCGGTGGTTTTCGTCGCCAAGCACGAGATCGCCGGCTGGCCGGTGTTCGGCTGGCTCGCCAAACTGCAGCGCTCGATCTTCATCGACCGGCAGGCGCGTCATCGCACCGGCGCCGCCACGCAGGAGATCGCCGCGCGCATGCTCGGCGGCGATGCGGTGGTGCTGTTCGCCGAAGGCACCTCCAGCAACGGCACGCACATCCTGCCGTTCCGCTCGGCGCTGATCGGCGCCGTGCATCACGCACTCGGCGAGACGACCCACCACTCCAGCGTCACCGTGCAGCCGCTGTCGCTCGCCTATGTCAGCCTTGCCGGCCTGCCGATCGGCCGCGGCCTGCGCGAGCGCGTGGCCTGGTACGGCGACACCGATCTCATTCCGCATCTCGTCGGCGTGCTGTCGTCGGGTGCGATCGACGTGACCGTCAGCTGGGGCGACGCGCGCGCCTACGACATGAGCGCCAATCGCAAGGTGATCGCGCGCGATGCCGAGATGGCGGTGCGGCGGATGACGACGGCAGCACTGCGTCAGCCGCCTGTGGCGCAGCCCTCGGCCGACATCGACGCTGCCGCTCTGGCTCCGCGCCCGGTGTGACGCCATCGCCCGTGATGCGGGCGGAACAAACGATTGCCGGCCCGGTTGGCTTTGCATTCACCCGATGAGGAGAGTTGCATCATGCCATTTCGCCGCGCCGGATTTGTCCTCACCCCGCCCTCGGTCTTCGTTTTCGTCCTGTCGCTGATTCTCGCCGTGCTGGCGCTCTTGATGCGCTACGGCGGCGTCCATGTCCCGATCATCAACGCATCGCGCGTCTTCGACGTGCTCGCGATCGCCTATGTCCTTCTCGCTGCGGGTGTCCTGATCCGCGGTGTCTGAGGCTCTGCCCGCTTGCGGCGCGCGATCCTGCGGGACAGAATGGGCGGCGTCTTCAGCACGCCCCTCCTTTGCCTCTCCGCAGGAACATCACCATGGATATCCGCAATCTCGGCAGCTCAGGGCTGCGCGTCTCCGCCGTCGGCCTCGGCTGCAACAATTTCGGCGTGCGCATCGACCTCGAAGCCTCGCGCAAGGTGATCCACAAAGCGCTCGACCTCGGCGTGACGCTGCTCGACACCGCCGACATTTATGCCGGCCGCGGCGGCTCCGAGAAGGTTCTGGGTGAGGTGCTCGGCGCCAAGCGCAAGGATATCGTGCTCGCCACCAAATATGCGAAGCCGATGTCCGATGACGGCGCCAAACAGGGCGCGTCGCGCCGCTACATCATGCGCGCAGTCGAGGACAGTCTCACCCGGCTGAAGACCGACTACATCGATCTCTACCAGCAGCACGATTACGACGACCTGACACCGATCGACGAAACGCTGCGCGCGCTCGAAGACCTGATCCGCCACGGCAAGGTCCGCTACATCGGCTGCTCGAATTTCCCCGCCTGGCGCATCGCGCAGGCGCAGGAAGTCGCCAAGGCGATCGGCACGCATTCGTTCGTGTCGTGTCAGGACGAGTGGTCGCTGGTCTATCGTCACAACGAAAAGGACCTGCTGCCCTGCGCGAGAGCGTACAATCTCGGCTATCTGCCGTTCTTCCCGCTCGCGAGCGGACTTCTCACCGGCAAGTACAAGCCGGGCGCCGACGTCGATGCCAACACGCGCTTTGCGAAAATGCCGGCGATGAAGAACCGCTACGCCACGCCGAAGAACGAGGCGATCGTCGCCAAGCTGCAGGACTTCACCAAGGCGCGCGGCAAGACCATGCTCGAGCTTGCGATGTCCTGGCTCGCCTGCCAGCCGCAGGTGTCGAGCGTGATCGCCGGCGCGACCTCGGAAGACCAGATCACCCAGAACGTCAGCGCAGCAAGTTGGGAGCTGACACCGGACGAACTGAAAGAGATCGACACGATCACGCTTCCGGCGTGATCTGCACGCCCGATCCATGCTAGCCTTCACGCATGGCGACCACCGCTCCTCGACTGCGTGAGCTTCGCTGCGAAAAATGCGGCGTCGCATTTTCGTGCGGCGCCAATGCCGATGCCTGCTGGTGCGCGGATGAAAGTTTTCGCCTGCCGCTACCGGCCGACGGCAGCGATTGCCTGTGCCCCGACTGTTTGCGGAAACTGGCGGCCAGCGCAGCAACACCCAATCGATAAAATGCAACCGATTGCGTTAGCCGTATCGTGATGACGATTCTCCCGCCCCGTGTGCAAGTAGGACGCGATTAAGTTCTGATCCCTATCTCATTGCGCGAAATCTGGAGTGCGATGAGATGCGTTTCATCATGAGTATTTCTGCGGTGTTTCTGGCGACCTTCCTGATCGCATCGCAGTTCTTGTCCGGTCCCGGGCTGACGACAAAGGTCTCGGAATTGAAGCCGATCCCGGACACACGAACCTTTTCAGATGCAAAGCGCTCGCTCGGCGATTCATCAACAAGCCAGGATTCATCAAGAAGCGCATTCGCACATTTACCCGAACTCCCCGAGGCGCCTGATCGCCCTGCCAAGCAGGATCCCGAGGTCGAGAAACGGCGCAACGCCGCGATGCGGGCTGCGCTGCGTTCTTTGGACTCCCCGTGTGATCCAGCAACCAAGGCACGCCTGATTGCCGCCACCACCCATTATTTCAACATTTTCTACGAAAGACTCGATTGCTGGTCGCTCTGGCTGTGCTCGAGCAAGAAAACCAATAATGCTTTTGAAGCGATCGGTACGCCGGACGATTTTGAACTATGGATCACGTTGCGACGTGCCAATGTGGCGGGCGCCATCAGTCTGAACGACCTGCCATCGTCGCAGCGCTTCTTGATCAGCAATTTCGTGACCAATCGAAAAGACACCGCGAATATCTGCGCGAAGAAGGCTTAGCGATTGCGCCGTGCCACCGCGGCGTCGCGTTTTCATGCGGCGCCAATGCCGATGCCTTGCTGGTGCGCGGACGAAAGTTTCGCCTGCCGCTTCCAACCGACACCAGCGACTGTCTGTGTCCGGATGCTTGCGGAAACTGGCGGCAGGTACCTCAGCACCCAATCGATAAAACGCGATCGATTGCGTTAATCCTATCCTCATGACGTTTCGCCGCCACCTCATGCAAGTAGGGCGCGATTAAGTTCTCTCACCTATCTCATTGCGCGAAATGTGGAGTGGGTGGGATGCGGTTCGCTGGCATTGTCGCTGTCGTATTCGTCACGGCGTTCGTGGTCGTCTCCTGGGTGGCGCGCGGCATGCCGACCGGCATCCGAAACTCCGCTGCAAAGCCCGCCGTTGAAAGAACCGCCCTGGAAGGAAGGCGGGTCGACGCCACGTTCAGACAAGGAAGCGAACTGTCGCCAGCGCCGGGGCCGCCGACATCTCCAAGCGATAACGACGCCAAGCGTCAGAAGATTCGGTTGGACGTTCTTCAGGCCGCCAACGCGTCCGAGGTCGCGCCATGCAGCGCGGCGATCAAGGCCGAACTCGTTGCCGCACTGATCAACTATGCCGCGGCCTACAAGCAGAAGCTGGATTGCACCAGCATGATGTTCTGCTCGGAACAGAAATTGAAGGAGGCGGCCGACACGTTCTCGACTCCGCTGGATAAGCGAATCCGCGAACAGGTCGTCAAAGCCAATGAACTGGGCGGGATCAGCCTCGATGACTTCTCGATGGCGCATCGCGTGCCGGTCGGCATGATGCTCGGCCAGTATTTGCAGCCCAACCCTGAATTCTGCTCGCTATCGGCGGATCTGCAGAAAGAGGTCCGCAGACGGCGGGCTCAAAACTGACGGCCGGCGCAATACGACTAACGAGGACTGACGCGATGAAACCTGCCGCTTGGATTTTGCTGGCCCTGGTCGTGCTCCAGCTCAGCGCGTGGACATTCTTCCCTCGCAAACCCGCGGCTGCTGTCAGCCAGCCAATGACGGAAGCGAGACGCGAAGGCTTCGAGAGCTTCAAGCGATCGAACCAAACGATCATTGATCGAGCGCGGTCATCGCAGCGCAAGGGAGCGATCGATTCCCTGAACTCGTCCTGGTCAGGTTTCTGCGACGCATCTACGCGCGAACAGCGCATCGACAGTGTCAGACACTACTATTGGCACCGGCAAAATCTGATCCGCGTCGCGTCGAACAGCTGGGGACAGGAAGGACGACAGTTCGCGCTCGGCATGTATCAAACCGCAGAAGACTCCCAGATCGATCGCATGAGCCAGCATCTCTTTTCAGCCGGCTACCTCAAGGTCGACGATTTCCGGCCGGCAACCCACGAAATGTTTGCCGAGATTGTGAAAGCCGAACGCGTGCGCGGAAATCCGTGCGGCAGCTGAAACAACGTAATGCCGCTATCCGTGCTTCAGCTTCATCGCGATGATGACTGACGTGAACATGATCGAGATCGCGTTGGCGATGATCAGCGGCCAGTTGTCGAGCGCGATGCCGTAGATCATCCAGAGCGTGATGCCGATCGTAAAGACGATGTTGGTCGTCAGCGAAATCGCCCGCGTGTCCTTATAGCGGACGACGCGGACAGCCTGCGGCAGCCAACAGATGGTCGTAAGGATCGCCGCAGCGGCGCCGATCCAGGGTGTGATGTGATGCAAAGCCTCGCTCATGGGAGCGAGGCTTTAGCTAAAATTCGGGTGTAGAGGAAGACGCCGGGGTAACCCCGGCGGCATCGGGCTTGTTCGGGCAGCCTACCGCACCACCGCCGCGGTCTGGCCGAACAGAATTTTTCGCGCCTCGTCGGTCTGGATGCCGACCGCGGCGTTCGGATTGACCTTCTCCGTCAGCTCGTACGCGCGCACGGTCGCGGGCCGCTCGCGGATGGCGTTGAACCAGCGGCGCAGATGCGGGAAGTCGTCGATGTTCTGGCTCTGGCGCTTCCACGGTACGACCCACGGATAGCTCATCATGTCGGCGATCGAGTAATCGCCGGCGAGGAATTCGCGGTCGGCGAGGCGCTTGTTGAGCACGCCGTACAGCCGGTTGGTTTCCTTGACATAGCGATCGATCGCATACGGCAGCTTTTCCGGCGCGTAGACATTGAAGTGATGGTTCTGCCCGGCCATTGGGCCCAGGCCGCCCATCTGCCACATCACCCACTGGATGACATCGTAGCGCTTGCGGATGTCGGACGGCATGAACTGGCCGGTCTTCTCGGCGAGATACAGCAGGATCGCACCGGACTCGAAAATCTCCACCGGCGCGCCGCCGTCCTTCGGTTTGTGATCGACGATCGCCGGCATGCGGTTGTTCGGGGCGATCTTGAGGAAGTCCGGCTTGAACTGGTCGCCCTTGCCGATGTTCACCGGCACGATCGTGTAGGGCGTCCCCGTCTCTTCCAGAAACATCGTGATCTTGTGGCCGTTCGGCGTCGGCCAGTAATGCACGTCGATCATCTCGTCTGTCCTTGGGCTTGATTGTTCTGAGGGGCATCGATTGGATGCGACTGCATGAATGTTGCGCGCGCCCTTCACGCAAGTCAATCGCCCGAACCCGCAGCCTGCCCTCGCGCGCGGAATTGTGATGGACGGCTGCGATCGGTAGACGGGGCTTGCAACACAAACTGAGGGGCATACTTTCAACTGTCACATGACAGGTGATATACGTCCGCGTTCTCCGGCTGGCAGTATTGCTCATGGATGCTCAGCTCTCCCCTGCAGTCGGGCTGATTTCGGCTTATCGCTTCGCCAACGACGGCAGCGGCCGCAAGCTCGACCCCGCATCGCTCGACCAGGAATTGACCAACCCGGACGGCTGGGTCTGGCTGCATTTCGGTCTTGCCGATCAGCGCTGCCGTGACTGGCTGTCACGGACGTCCCTCATCTCGGAAGCCGCCCGCGAGATTCTGCTCGACACCGACGAACACATCCGGCTCGACTTCTACGGCAACGAAATCGTCGGCGTGCTGCCCGACCTGCATCAGGAGTTCGCGGACGAAGACGCCGACGACCTGGTGCGGCTGCATTTCGTCTCGACGGACCGGCTGTTCATCAGTGCCCGCCGCCGCCCGCTGCACTCGATCGAGAAGACCCGCCGCGCCATCGATGCCGGACGCATGTTTCCGACCTCGTTGTCGTTCATCGAAGGCTTCGTCGATCACTTCGCCGACGTGATCGAGCGGTTCTGCGCCACCCTCGGCGACCAGCTCGACAAGATCGAGAACCAGGTGCTGCACGACGAGGTGCAGGTCGACGACCAGCGCATGTCGCTCGGCAAGGTGCGGCTGCGCTCGATCGCAACGCGCCGGCAGCTCTCGCAGATTCGCTCGCTGTTCCACCGCCTCGAAACCCGTGCGGACGTTCAGGCCAAACCCTCCGCCGTCGTGCTGCGCTCGCTGGCGCAGAAATTCGACGCCATCGACTACGAGCTCAGCGCCCTTTACGAGCGCGCGCGGCTGCTGCAGGACGAAATCACCGGCCGCACGGCGGCCATCACCAACCGCCGCCTGTACACCTTGTCCGTGCTGTCGGCATGCCTGTTGCCGGCAACGCTCGTCACCGGCTTCTTCGGCATGAACACCAAGGACATGCCGTTCCAGACCGGCGACGGCGGGACCTGGTACGCGGCCGTCGCCGTCATCGCGGCGGGTGCGTTCACCTACTGGATGCTGCGCCGCACCGACGCGCTCTGACGCGCCGTTTCGCGTCGGCATCTCTCAAAAAATGTTCTCGCCCGCGCACCGAATGGTCCGTGGAACGACTCTACTGCTTGCGGCTGAACAAAGAACGGCGTCTGCTGCGTTCAGGCGCTACAGTGCTGACCAATCCTGAACAACGACAGCAACCGAGGTCACCCATGACAAGCGAACTCGCCCGCCGCGATTTTCTGAAGCTTTCGACTGCGATGGGGCTGGCCGCGGCCGGCGGCGGCTTCTCTTGCATCGGCATTGCCGACGCCGCGCCGATCCAGGTGCCGACCATCGACAAGCTCTCGATCCGCGTGCTGGTCGATCAGCAGCACGACCAGTTCCTGCGCGGCAGCACGGTGAACGGCGTGGTGCACGAAGGTCCCGGCGGTGGCCGCAGCGCCGACGCCCGCAACGTCCTGCACAACGAATGGGGCCTGTCGCTGTTTCTGGAATCGCAGCGCGAGCAGGACCAGCGCAGCATCCTGCTCGATTTTGGTTACACCTCGCCCGCGATCATCAACAACATCGGCCTGCTCAAGGTCGATCCGGCGAAGCTGAGCGCGCTGATCGTCAGCCACGGCCACATCGACCACTTCGGCGGCCTGATCGGTTTCCTCGAGAAATACCGCAGCGTACTGCCACCCGACATCAAGCTCTACGCCGGCGGCGAGGACAACTTCTGCCATCGCGTCACCCGCGCTTCCACCGGCCAGTTCGGCGAAGGCGGCGTGCTCGACCGCAAGCAGATCGCAGCCCAGAAGGTGCAGACCATCCTCTGCGAAACGCCGACCGTGATCGAAGGCCACGCCTTCACCACCGGCAAGATCAAACGCCGCAGCGTCGAGAAGATCCTGCCCAACACCTTCGTCGACTATAAGCCCGAGAGCGCGGGCTGCGACTACGGCCACTACACCGCCGCCGAGCTGCAGGGCAATTTCGTGCCGGACGAGCACGTCCACGAACACGCGACCTGCTTCAACATCCGCGGCAAGGGCCTCGTCGTCATCAGTTCCTGCGGCCATGTCGGCATCGTCAATTCGGTGCGGCAGGCGCAGGAAATCTCCGGCGTGCAGAAGGTACACGCGGTCGTCGGCGGCTTCCACCTCGGCCCGGCGCCGGCCGACTACCTCAAGCAGATCGTCGGCGAGATCAAGGCACTGCAGCCGGACGTCGTCATCCCGATGCATTGCAGCGGTTTGAACTTCCTGCTCGAAGCGCGCGCGCAGATGCCGGACAACGTGATCAACGTCTCGACCGGCAGCCGCCTTCTGTTCAGCGCGTAAGCGTGCACGGCCGTTCGATATCGCACATCATCGGCGCGGCCTTCGCTGCCGCGCTGACGGTTAGCGTTGCATCGGCGACGCCCGCCTCCGCGCAAGGCTCGACCCGCTCCGCCGCCGAGCTGATGGACGCGGTGATGTGGAATCGCGAACCCATCGGCGGTGCGTTCACGCTCACCGACCAGACCGGGCGTGCACGAACCGATGCGGACTTTCGCGGCAAGCTGATGCTGGTCTATTTCGGCTTCACGTATTGCCCCGACATTTGCCCGACCGACCTGCAGGCCATCGGCCTCGCGATGAAAGAACTCGGCGAACAGGCGGCCGACGTGCAGCCGCTGTTCGTGACGCTGGATCCGCAGCGCGACACCACCGGGCATCTCGCGCAGTATGTGCCGCTGTTTCATCCGCGCTTGCTCGGGCTCACCGGCAGCATCGACGACGTGACAAAAGCCGCTGACGCCTATCGCGTCTATTTCAAACGCGTCGTTACCGGACCGACCGCGGACGACTACACCGTCGATCATTCGGCGTTCATCTATCTGATGGGCCGGGACGGAAAGTATCTCGGCTTCTTCCCGCCCGGCACCGACGCCGGCAAGATCGTCGGCATGATCAAGCCGTACCTCGCCGGCAAAGCCGAGCGCTAACGCACACCACCGGACCCATTCGCAGGCGAAACGGCGGCGCCGCGCATCGGCACGCAGCACCGCCGTCCGTCTGCCTGGCGTCCCTGGAGAGACTTACTTGCCCGGCAAAACCGCGATGTCCTTCACCGTGCCGCTGACACCCGCGATCTTCGCAGCTTCCGTCGCCTTGCCGGTGGCGAGGTCGATGCTGTAGAGCGTGTCGCCGGCCATGATCCACGCGTCGTTCTTGCCGCTCGCATCGGTCGAGATGTCGAAGGCAACCGCGTCGGCCTTGATGCCGAGCGCGCCGATGGTGGTGAGAATGCCGTCGTTCGGCGGCGCCTGCTTCACGAGGCCGGCCTTGCTGTCGATGTTGAACAGCGCGGTTTCCTTGGTGCCCTTCACCGAGTTGGTGTAGGCGCCGGCCACCACGTTCGGCTTGCCGCCCTTGTTGGCGTCGGTGTCGGCGAACTTGTGATCGCCGTCCTTGGTCACCTTGCCGTCGTCGACGTTGGCGCGCAGGCTCATGCCGTCCGAACCCATCACGCGCAGGCGATCGGCCACCGGGTTGAAGTCGACGGTTGCGGTGACGCCCTTGGCCAGCATGGTTTCGAGCTTGGATTTCACCGTCGCCTTGCCGTCCTTGGCGATGGTCACGACCGTGCCGTCCTCGACGAGGCCATAGAGCAGGCCGTCGGCCGGGCGCACGTCGATGCCGACCAGCGCGCCGGAGATGCCGCTGACCTTGACGGAACCGGTCGCCTTCTTGGCGGCGGTATCGACGGTCGCGATGGTGTCGTTGCCGATCAGCGCGGCGACTTCGGCGGAGTAGGCCGCGGCCGAGGTCATCAGCAGCGCCGCCGAAGCGGCAAGGATGGTGCGCATTTTCATGAAGGAAGTCCCCTGTTTACGACCGATCCTCTTTGGATCGTCAGGGGCGGTACCCTCGCGGCAGCGCAAACGGATGCAGGAGCCCGAAAAAATTTCATGGCGGTGCATCCAAACGTCGCACAGGGCAGTATAAGGGTCATGCAAAGCCATGAGCATGATCCGGGACAGCGGTTTGGACGACAGGACGGGCGCCGCATTGCTGAATATCGAGCGGGAAGCGCAGATGTCAGCAGCGCTGGTGCGTTGTGCCGCCGGCGACCGCAGGGCACTGCAGATGATCTACGATAGCGAGGCTCCGCGCATGATCGGGGTCGCGCGGCGGATTCTGCTACGCCACGACCTGGCCGAGGAAGCGGTGCATGACGCCTTCGTGCGCATCTGGCACGGCGCGCGCAGCTTCAACCCGGCGCGCGGCTCCGCGCTCGGCTGGCTCTATGCCGTGGTGCGCAACCGCGCACTCAGCATTCACCGCAACGAGCATCGCTACGATCCGGCCGACGAGAACGCGAGCGAAATCGCGCCGGAGGTGGCGCTGGCCGGCCTGCCGGAGACCAGCGCGCTGCGCAAATGCCTCGAGCAGATCGAGCGCCCGCGCCGCGACGTGGTGGTGCTGGCCTACGTCTATGGCATGAGCCACGGCGAACTTGCCGGGCGATTGAAGGTGCCGCTCGGCACCGTGAAAAGCTGGGTCCGGCGAAGCCTGATGTCGCTGCAGGAGTGCATGCGATGACCGATACGCCCGAAGGCCAGGAGCTCGACATGCTCGCCGCCGACTATGTGATGGGTCTGCTCGACCCGTCGGCGGAGGCGGCTGCCGAAGCGCGGCTCGAGAACGACGCGGCATTCCAGAACGCGGTCAACGCCTGGCGCAAGCGCCTCGCCGACTTCGACATGAGCGCCGATCCCACCACGCCGACGGCGCAGCTGTGGCAGCGCATCGCGCAGTCCACCAAGTCCGACCGCTCGGCGGCGGTGCCCGCCGGCATGCGCGGCGCCATGCGCGGCGCGACGCTCTGGCACAATCTGCGCTTCTGGCGCGTCACCGGCCTCGTCGGCACCGCTGCGGCCGTGATCTTCGCCTTTCTCGCCATCGGCTCGATCTCGACGTCGAAGCATCTGCGCCGCGATCTCATCGCGCTGGCGCAGCGCAAGCCGGCCTTCGTTGCCGTGCTGGTCAGCGACCAGACGCGCGAGGTCGGCGCCGTGGTCAACGCCTTCGCCAACGGCCGCGCCGAACTGATCCCGCTGAAGGCGATCGATGTGCCGCCCGGCCGCGCGCTCCAGGTCTGGACTTTGTGGGACCGCACCGCCGGACCGAAGCCGATCGGACTGACCAGCCAGTCGCGCGTGCTCACGCTCGATATCGACGAACTGCCGGAAACCGTCGCCGGTCAGTTGTTCGAGATCACGCTTGAACCGGAAGGCGGCTCGCCGACCGGCCGCCCGACCGGACCCATCCTGTTCAAGGGCAACACCGCGAAGGTGCTCTGAGCCCTCGCCTTCCGCCTCACCCCCGCAACCTCGTCGCCAGCCGAGACGCTCATTTTGGTGCTTGCACTAGAGCATGAATCTAGAGTAACACTCTAATCATGGATGACGCCACCCCGCGCGAGCGGCTGCTCGAGGCCGCCACCGAACTGTTCGCCGAAAACGGCTATGACGCCGTCAATGTCGAGACGTTGCGCAAGCGCGCCGGCGTCTCGAACGGCAGCTTCTTCCATTTGTTCGCGGCCAAGGACGACCTCGCCGCCGACCTGCTGGTGACCTGCGTCGCCGACTATCAGGCGGCGATCATCAAGGCGCTGGCGCGATGCGAGACCGCGGCGGACGGCATCGCCGCGATGATCCGCGGCCACATCCGATGGGTCACCAACAATCCCGACAAGGCACGCTTCATGCTCGACGACGCGCGCGCGGCCTGGTTCGCCAAAGCGACCGACCGGCTTAACACCCACAACAAGGCGTTTGGAGCTGCGATCGAACGCTGGCGCGCGCCGCTGACGGCACAGGGCCATCTGCGCGATGTACCGATCGGCATCTTCGTCGCGGCGGTTGCCGGGCCCGTCAACATGATCTGCCGCGCCTGGGTCAGCGGCCGGCAGCTCACCTCGGCGTCACCCCAGCGCAGCGAGGACGAGCTGATCGCGCTCGCCTGCCACGCACTGGTGATCACGCAGCCGAAGGTGAGAGCCAACAGGAAAACTTCACGATAACCACCGCGTAAGGAGAGTTCAAATGACGTCGTCCCTGATGTTCGCAGCCGCGACTTACGTTTTCGCACTCGCCGTTTTCCACCTGATGTTCTGGCATCTGTTCCGCTGGCCATCGACCTTGGCGAACTCCGGCCGCATCAACACCGGCGTCACGCAGACGCTGAACATCATGCTGACCTTCGGCGTTATCATGTATGGCATCGCCCTGTCGTGGGGCGCACTGCATCCGGACAAGACGACGTGGACGTTACCCGCCGCCGGGGCACTGTTCCTCGCCGTGCGCGTCGCCGTGCAGCCGTTCCAGTTCTCGATGAGCAACCGGCCGTCGCAGATCGTCACCGTCATCTTCGCGCTCGGCGCGGTCATCCACGCCGCCGCGGCGCATGCGCTGTGGACGCTGGGGCGGTAGCTTCTACTCCACCTGCACCCGCTTCGGTTCGATGATCGGGAAGTCCGGCGTGAAGTCGTCGAGCAGGCCGAACAGTTCGCGCAGCTTCAACGGATTGCCCCACACCGACACGTCGCCGGTCGCGATCGCGCCGACGAAGGTCCGCTGCTTCAGCGAGATCGCATCGAACGTCGCCCGCGTCAGCTTGATGCTGACGTCGGCGTTGTCGGAGAGCTTGCCCGCGGTATGCGTCAACGCCGAGTTCTCCAGGTTCATCACGAACGTCTGGTTGGAATCGGTGAAGGTCCAGTTCACGGAGATCGCTTTACCCTCGGCTTTCGTCGCATTGAGCCGCACGGCCATCACGTCGAATGCCATATCGATGGTGACGCCCTTTAACAACTCGGCGCTCGCCGATGACGGCGGCGCTTTCGGATTGCCGCTGCGCAATTCCTTGGCGCCAAGCAGATAAGCATTGCGCCAGGTCGCGGCCTCGCTCTGGTAGCCGAGCTGTTCGAGCGCATCGGCCGCGAGCGCACGCGCGTCCTTGTTGTCCGGATCAGCGTAGACAAGCTGGCTCGCCACGCTCGCGACCCAGCGATACTGCCCGGCCTTGAAGTCCTCGCGCGCGCGTTTCAATACCGCGTCGGCTCCGCCCATGTACTCCACCTGCTTCTTCGCCATCTCGGACGGCGGCAGCGGATTGAGGTTCGCCGGGTTCGCGTCGTACCAGCCGAGATAGAACTGGTAGACCGCCTTGGCGTTGTGGCTCAGCGTGCCGTAGTAGCCGCGCGTCGCCCACTCGTTCGCAAGCGTTGCCGGCAGCTTCAGGCGTTCGGCGATTTCCGCCGGCGTATAGCCGTGGTTGAGCAGCCGCACCGACTGGTCGTGGATGAACTTGTAGAGGTCGCGCTGCTTTTTCAGGAAGCTCACGACACGGTCGTTGCCGAAGGTCGGCCAGTGGTGCTGCGCGATCAGCACGTCCGTGCCCGCGCCGTAGCGCTGCAGCGCCGCGCTGATGTACTTCGACCACTTGCGTCCGTCGCGGATTTCGGCGCCGCGAATGGTGTAGAGGTTGTGCATGGTATGGCTGGTGTCTTCCGCCATGTTCAGCACCCTGAACTGCGGGAAGTACATGATCATCTCGGACGGCGCTTCCGAGCCCGGCACCAGATGGAAGTCGATCTCGACGCCGTCGACGGTGCGCCGGTCATAGGATTCCTTGATCACGTCGTTCGGCGGAATGAGCGTGATCGTGCCCTTCGACAGCGCCTTGCCCAGACCTGTGTCGATCTGCGCGCTCTCGCCGACATCGAGTGCCGAGCCGAACTGATACTGCGCGCGGCGGCCCATCGCGTTACCCGCGATGACGTTCTCGGCGACCGCATGCTCCATGAAGCCGTCCGGCGCGATCACCTTCACCTTGCCCGATGCCGCGTCGGCCTCGGTGATGACGCCCTTGGCGCCGCCGAAGTGGTCGGCGTGGCTGTGGGTGTAGATCACCGCCGCGACCGGCTTGGCCGGGCGATGCTTGAGATAGAGATCGAGCGCCGCCTTCGCGGTTTCGGTCGAGAGCAGCGGATCGATCAGGATGAGGCCCGTGTCGCCCTCGATGATCGTCAGATTGGCGATGTCGAAGCCGCGCACCTGATAGACGCGCTCGGTGACCTTGAAGAGCCCGTGGATCGCGTTGAGCTGCGCCTGCCGCCACAGGCTCGGATTGACCGTCAGCGGGGGCTTCGCCTTCTGCAGGAATTCGTACGGCTTCAGATTCCACACCACCTGGCCGTTAGCGCCGGTGATCAGCGCATCCGGAATTGTCCCGATGAAGCCGCGCTTCGCCTCCTCGACATCGGCGGTGTCGGAGAACGGCAGGCCCGTTGCGAACGCCTCGTTGGCCGAGCGCGTCGCCGGCTCCGCCTCGCGCGACTGGCTCAGCGCCGCCTGCGTGATCAGCAATGCGCTGCCTGCGATCGCGCCCGCGACCATCGCGTTCCGCACCGTCCCCATGACACCCTCCCCGGCCTTGTTTCTGCCGCGCGATCGTTCCCCGCCGCACGGACCGGCATCGATTATGTTCCTGCCAGTGGATGGCAGCAACTCCGGCGCCTGCGCCCTTTATTTGGCCCTGCCGGCGCTCCATATTCCGGGCATGGCGAAATCCCCCGGCACCCCCAAAAAACCGTCGACAAAAACACCGAAATCGAAAGCACATCGCCCCGACGTGCAGCCGATCGCGCCGGCGCTTGCCGAGCTTCTGAATCCCGCCATTGCCAAGGGCGAGGCCGGCATCGGCTCGGGCACCGGATTGCAGCCGCCGCCGGATAACTCCTGGGATCGCCGCGCCGGCGGCGAAGCCGCCGCGCATCGCGCCCGCAAGTCCACGACCAAGGATATGCCGGTCGGCACCACCGATCCGTACCCGCAACCGCTGCGGCCAAATCCGCAGCCGCCCGGCGCACGCGCCTCGCAAGGTTTCGACGAAGCCCCGCAAGCCAACTACGGCACCAGCGCCACCATCCCGACGCTCGATCCGGAACTGGCCAAGCAGCTCGGCTACGATGTCGAGGACGACGACAGCTTCCGTCCCGCGCGCAACAAGATGGAGTCGCTCGGCGTCAAGGCGACCGCGGAGTCGCTGGAAGCGCTGATCCGCGACGGCCGTCCGGAATTCCGCAAGGATGACGGCTCGCTCAAAGTCTGGACGCCGCATCGCCCGCCGCGCCCGGAGAAATCCGAAGGCGGCGTGCGCTTCGAGATCAAGTCCGAGTACAGCCCGAAGGGCGACCAGCCGGTCGCGATCAAGGAGTTGGTCGAAGGCGTGTCGCGCGGCGACCGCACGCAGGTGCTGCTCGGCGTCACCGGCTCCGGCAAGACCTACACCATGGCGCAGGTGATCGAGGCCACGCAGCGCCCGGCGATCATCCTCGCGCCGAACAAGACGCTGGCCGCGCAGCTCTACGGCGAGTTCAAGAACTTCTTTCCCGACAACGCGGTCGAGTACTTCGTCTCGTATTACGACTACTACCAGCCGGAAGCCTACGTTCCGCGCACGGACACCTACATCGAGAAGGATTCCTCGATCAACGAGCAGATCGACCGCATGCGCCACTCGGCGACGCGCGCGCTGCTCGAACGCGACGACGTCATCATCGTGGCGTCCGTATCGTGCATCTACGGTATCGGCTCGGTCGAGACCTACACCGCGATGACCTTCGCGCTGAAGAAGAACGAGCGCATCGACCAGCGCCAGCTGATCGCCGATCTGGTCGCGCTGCAGTACAAGCGCACGCAGGCCGACTTCACCCGCGGCACCTTCCGCGTCCGCGGCGATGTCATCGACATCTTCCCCGCGCACTACGAGGACCGCGCCTGGCGCGTGAACCTGTTCGGCGACACGGTAGAGAACATCGAGGAGTTCGATCCGCTCACCGGCCACAAGCAGGACGAGCTCGAGTTCATCAAGATCTACGCCAACTCGCATTACGTGACGCCGCGCCCGACGCTGATTCAGGCGATCAAGTCGATCAAGCACGAACTCAAAGGCCGGCTCGATCAGCTCAACGCGCAGGGCCGCCTGCTCGAAGCGCAGCGCCTCGAACAGCGCACCACCTTCGACATCGAGATGATGGAGGCGACCGGCAGTTGCGCCGGCATCGAGAACTATTCGCGCTACCTCACCGGCCGCAAGCCGGGCGAGCCGCCGCCGACGCTGTTCGAATACGTGCCCGACAACGCGCTCGTCTTCGCCGACGAAAGCCACGTCACCGTCCCTCAAATTGGCGGCATGTTCCGCGGCGACTTCCGCCGCAAGGCCACGCTCGCCGAATACGGCTTCCGCCTGCCCTCGTGCATGGACAACCGCCCGCTCCGCTTCGAGGAGTGGGACATGATGCGCCCGCAGTCGGTCGCGGTCTCGGCGACGCCCGGCGGCTGGGAGCTGAACGAAAGCGGCGGCGTGTTCGTCGAGCAGGTCATCCGCCCCACCGGCCTCATCGATCCGCCGGTGCACATCCGCCCCGCGCGCACGCAGGTCGACGATCTCGTCGGCGAGGTACGCGCCACCGCCAACGCCGGCTATCGCTCGCTCGTCACCGTGCTGACCAAGCGCATGGCCGAGGACCTCACCGAATATCTGCACGAGCAGGGCATCCGCGTGCGCTACATGCACTCGGACATCGACACCATCGAGCGCATCGAGATCATCCGCGATCTGCGCCTCGGCGCGTTCGACGCGCTGGTCGGCATCAACCTCTTGCGCGAGGGCCTCGACATTCCCGAGTGCGCGCTCGTCGCGATCCTCGACGCCGACAAGGAAGGTTTTCTGCGCAGCGAGACGTCGCTGATCCAGACCATCGGCCGCGCCGCGCGCAACGTCGACGGCAAGGTGATCCTCTATGCCGACCAGATGACCGGCTCGATGGAGCGCGCGATCGCCGAGACTGACCGCCGCCGCGAGAAGCAGGTGGCGTACAACACCGAGCACGGCATCACGCCGGAGAGCGTGAAGAAATCGATCGGCGACATTCTCAACAGCGTCTACGAGCGCGACCACGTGCTGGTCGAGATCGGCGACGGCGGCATGGCCGACGACGCCATCGCCATCGGCCACAACTTCGAGGCCGTGCTGGCGGATCTGGAAACGCGCATGCGCGAGGCCGCCGCCGACCTGAACTTCGAGGAAGCCGCGCGGCTGCGCGACGAGGTCAAACGCCTGCGCGCGACCGAGCTGGCGGTGGTGGACGATCCGACCATCAAGCAGCGCGGCGTGGCGGCGAAGGCCGGCGCCTATGCGGGCACGAAGAAGTACGGCGACGCGGCGAACCTCCCCGCGCGTCTCGACAAGGCGGCGCAGGGCAAGGCGCGCGGCAAGTTCGCATCGAAGAGCAAGAGCGGCCCGCTCGGCGTCGCCTCATCGCGCCCGCACAAGCCGCACCTCGACGAGATGCACGGCCCGGAGTCGATGCCTTTCCGGCCGGACGGCAACCTGCCGCGCAAACCCGATGACGTCGGCGGCAGCAAGATCTTCCAGCCGACCAACTCGCGCGAGTCCGGCCCAGAGTTTCCGGGCCGCTCCACCGGCGGATCGCCGGGACGCAGAGGGAATTGGAAGAAGCGTTAGCTTGGACGAGAGTAAGAGAGTTTATTCGGGGGCGACATGTCCGGAAAAGAGTACGGTTCACTTACTAAGGAGCCGCCACTAAGTAAGATTGATGCGACGATCCAATCGATCAAACCGGGAATGGCTTACCGCGAATTGCTTACGTATGCGCGAGCAAACACGCATAAAGATGCACCAGGTCTCGCCAAGATTCGCTTTCTGCGAGTTAACAATGGTGGCTCGATTGCCTATGACCATTTTCTCTCGCTAGCGCAGGCTCACGGCTTAGAAGCGCCGCTTGTACGGAAAGTCATGTACTTTCTTTGGGCATATCGCGACGACCGTATCAGGCGATTTGTTTGCGAACGTATCGCTGATCAATCTGGTCGGTGGCGGATTGACCAACTCGTCAACAAGGCGAATTCTGATTTCTTTGAAGAAATGCTTCAGTCCGGAACTGCGACGAAGGCTCGATCCAACTTTGAATATTTTCTCGTCGAAACGAAAATATTTGATCCGACTGCGCCCGCGGTTCATCTCGAACTTGAAGACGGCTGGTTCGAACAAGCAGCTCTAGCCGCTGCTCAGCATGAGGATGATCCGATTATTCGCGCTGAGCTCTTAGCCAACCCTATTAAGTTTCTGGAAGATAGAGGATGGCTTGGATTGCTTAACTGGAATGGCTCAAGCGCGACCATGTCATCTCCTCTGCTTACTTCAGACTCCGCCCCCCTAGAGGACGCAGAATTTGAGGTGTCTCCCGCCAGCGCTTCGACATCCTTTGATTGGAACCGCTCGGGTCCCTCAGCTTCCGGCAAGAAGACTACAACGGCAAAGATAGATCTTATTGCTCGTGAACGGGCAAATGCCTCGCACTTTCTACTCGAAAAAATACTTGCTGACTTGGCTCGCGGTAAAAAACTTGCCCCCAAATACAACCAAAACATTGATCTCTATTTTGACAGTCCTAAAGGGAGCGTTCTAGCCGAAATCAAGAGCTGCAACGACACCAACTTCCATGCCCAATTGAGAAAGGCTGTCAGTCAGTTGCTTGAGTATAAGTTTGTGTACACGCACCTATTCGCCTCAAGCCCAACGTTGCTGTTGATTATGGAAACATCGCCACCAAAAGAAAAAACTTGGCTTGCTGACTATACTCAATCGCTGGGAATCATTCTTGCTTGGAAAAATCATTCAAGCCAAGAAATAGTAACGAGATCCGAAATCCCGAGCTCGCTGGCTGGCATTTTGGTACAGATTCCCACCTAATCAACCGGCAGCAATTCAGCCTGCGAATGATTAGCGTAGGTCTTCCACGTAGGGCGATAACTGTCGTCAGCTTGATTGCCCCATGTTGACCAATTCTTTCGCGTACCACGCGCGAAAAGTTCAACGAACGGTCCGGGCGAGCACGCTTCGATTATCTCATACTGCTCGTCAGGTTTACGCGAATGTTCACGTTTACGGGTCGCGAGCAGATTCACCTGACGCCGACCGGGGGCTAATGTACGCGCGTTCTTCCCACGCACACCGAACAGAATAAGTTCGGTGACGTTACGAAAATAGAAACCGACGCCGCGACCGTCCGAGCCGCCGTCTTTTCTTATCTTGTGCCAGACAATATTGGACTTGTAGTTGAAGCCCCACGCTTTCATCACCGCCAGACCATCAGGCAGCAGCGCGTTTGGGCACCAGAGGTAAAGGTGGGCTGTTGGCGCGGCGATGTCGGCTACTGGCAGTGCACTGATCTCATCCAGCTTCATCGTGCCGTAGCGAGCTAACCGCTTGTGCTCCGGCGCGACCTTGCCAGTCTTGTTTGTGAATTGCCAAGGCGGATCAGCGAGTATCGTCTTGAACTTACGCGAGCCAGCAAATTGCAACAGATCTTGGGACGCGTTCATGACTGACCTTGTTCAGTGATTCGCCGAACATGATTGTCGCGGCTTTCGCTCTCGGGCGCGTGTAGCAAGCATACAATGTTCTTCGTTTGTTCTCAATCTTTTTCTGTTATCCTCTTCGTAAAACTCGAAAAATCTATCCATCGCTTGTAAGGGAAGCTTCCAGCAACTTCTTGCAGTTTGACGAGAACTCCCATGCCCACCGCCTCCCTCGACACCGTCATCCGTCAGCTCGCGAAGCAGCAGCACAAGAGCCTGATGGCGGCGGCGAAGGCAGGCCGCGACCATTATCTCGCGCTCGCCGCCAAGGTGAAGGATGCGGCCGGCAAGGCGCGCTTCAAGGCGATGGCCAAGCACGCGATGGACGAAGGCATGGCTGCCGCGCGGCGTCTGCAGATGTCGGCCGACAACACCGCCGACAGCTTCGCCCGCGCCATGCGCCGGCTCGGTGAGGAAGCCGAGGCCGAGGCGCTGAAGCTCGCCGAGAAGGCGAAGGCGGCGGCTGCGAAGAAGAAGCCGGCGAAGAAGGCTGCGAAAAAGGCGAAGGCCTGATAACTCTCCTCGTCATGCCCGGACTTGATCCGGGCATCCATCTTCAAGAAAACTGGATTGCCGGGTCAGGCCCGGCAATGACGAGTGTTGTCACCTCTCCCCGCCTGCGGGGAGAGGTCGGAGACGAGCGTTCGCGAAGTCTCCGGGTGAGGGGGCTGATGCGCATGCCCCTCACCCGCTCGCATCAAGATGCTCGCGACCTCTCCCCGTAAACGGGGAGAGGTTTAGAAAGAGCACTCCTCCATTCATCAACATTAAATCACGCGCCAAGTTATCCCCGGGTGCCCGAACCTCGCTTATCATGCTCGTGTCTCGCCTCACGATGAGGGGCGTTCGCGATCGTCACGATGCGCGGGGCGGGATGCGGTGGACGTGTGTGGTGTTCGATCGCCGTGACGTGCGCGGGCTTTGCTCGTGCATCGATCGGGGATGACGACCACGCCGCGCGCGGACGGCCCAAGGTGCATGGTCCTGGCGCGGCAGCCCGCGCCTTCGACTTACGGTGGTGCCAGCAATGGACACCGGGGGTCATGCACAGCAAGCCGGAAGCCCACCGCGTGCGGAACGCCGGACGAGTGTTCGGCATCCGTGGTGACTATGCCTGTGTGCTTTCTCACTTTGCACGCAGGGCTGCGGACGCACGATGCGTCCGGCGTTCCGCG
>FRDC01002243.1_pt2 | contig 55793 bp, 52 predicted proteins | sample 1106171 | NCBI WGS metagenome assembly FRDC01 (sample SAMEA3930566, study PRJEB13176) | freshwater metagenome | biome: Drinking water system; feature: drinking water; material: water | place: Singapore | collected 2014-12-20 | reverse complement strand
TCAACTGCCGCTTCTGCCACACCGGCACGATGCGGCTGGTGCGCAACCTGACGGCGGGCGAGATCGTGAGCCAGGTGATGCTGGCGCGCGACGCGCTGGGCGAATGGCCGTCGAGCCCCGAAGGCCGGCTGCTCACCAACATCGTGATGATGGGCATGGGCGAGCCGCTCTATAATTTCGACAATGTGAAAGATGCGTTGCATATTGTTATGGATTCACACGGCATTTCATTATCCAAACGCAAAATCACATTGTCTACATCCGGCGTCGTTCCGATGATGCAACGCGCCGGCGATGAAATTGGCACGAATTTGGCGGTGTCGCTGCATGCGGTGCGCGACGATGTGCGCGATATTTTGGTACCGCTCAATAAGAAATATCCCATCGCCGATTTGCTGGACGCTTGCCGCACCTATCCCGGCACCAGCAATGCGCGGCGCATCACATTCGAATATGTGATGTTAAAAGGTGTCAATGACTCGCCGTCCGATGCGCGGGAATTGGTGCGGTTGATTTGCGATTTGCCCGCCAAGGTGAATTTGATTCCCTTTAACCCCTGGCCGGGTACGGATTATGAATGTTCGGATAGCGATGCGATCGACGCGTTTTCCGAAATCGTCTATCAGGCGGGAATTTCAGCACCCATCCGCACCCCGCGCGGTCGGGATATCCTTGCGGCATGCGGGCAGTTGAAAAGCGAAAGCGTCAAAGCGCGCGCCAGTGACCGCTATAAATTGCAAGATACACCAACGCAAGCCATACCGGCGTGAACCAAGCAATAATATTGTTTGAAATTTTGTTTAATCATTTAGGGCACTCGTGATCATAACCACCCTGATATGATCTATAAAACCCAATTCTATCAATGGTTTCGGGTAGGGATTGGCCAGGATCTATATTAAGCCACTGTAATTCCAGCATAAATAAAACAAAATAGTGGATTTTTGTTGAAAAATCATATATAATGTTATTCAAATTAACAATTTGCGTATCTGAATAAGATAAGCAGGGGTTATGAGCGGTCATTAATGAGCGATAACAAAGACGTCGTGCAGCGCGGCGACGACAAGGTCGTCGAAGCAAAATCCACCGGTGTTGTGGATTTGGGTCATCGCGCGCCGAAACAGGATTTGTGGGATATCGACGACGATATTTTCAAGCCGTTATTGGACAAAATCGAACAAGAACGCCGGGAAGAAGAATTGGCCGATGCCGCGAACCGCGCCACCGAACAAGCGGAGAAATTGATTAGCGGCGACAATTACTATGCGCCGCCGAATACTCAGACGATTCAAAATCCGCAATCCGATCATGGCCGCAAGCCGCAGCATCAATCGGCGTCGCAGCGCAAACCGGTTTTGGACAAATTCACCCCGGGGCCGGTGACGATTCGATCGCAAAAAACCAATATGCCGCGCGTCATTTGGCGGCAAAGAAAGTCGGCCGTAAAATCCGCGATCGCGTTTTTTGAAAACCTGAATCGCCGTGGGCAATTGCTGTGTGCCGGATTGGCGTTGTTCATTGTGTGGAATGCGGTGTTGATTTTCGCCGCGCGCACCGCATCCTTGGCGCTGTTTCAATTCGACCCGTTTTATCCGAATAATTGGGTGATGGTGTATGATTTGTATGATAAAGGCAGCACCTTGCAATGGGGATTTGTCGCGTATTATTTGGCAGTCGCCGTGTTGACAACCATCGTCGGGTTGGCGGTTTCGATTAAAAACGCGCCGAAATTGCGGCCGATCGCGGCGGGATTGTTTAAGTTTGTGTTCCTCATTCCAAAGGGCATGATTTTAGCGATGCTGGCGGTGTTGGGATTCCGCAAATCTGCGCCGGCATTTGTGCCTGCGGCGGCGCCGATTTATGCCGGAGGGCGTGGAAATCATTACCACGGCGCGTCATTTAAAATCGATAAGAACGAAGAAGACGAAACCCCCGGCGGCAGCGTAGCCGGCGGCGGCGCCGGCGGCGGGCATGGCAAGCCAAGCTGGCAAGGCGGTCCCGCCAATACCCAAGCGTTTCCAAGGTCGGAACAGGGACGAAGATAATTCAGTGACAGTGACCGGTGACAGTCACCGGTTACAGTGATCGGTAAAAATATTCTATTCGAAAAGATTTAGATTTACACCGTCACTGTTCACTGTCACCGTCACTACCATGATCTACCATTTCTCCGAATTTCAATTGTTATGCGTTTTGGCGATGACCATTGCGCTTACCGCATCTTGCGTGATTGATTTGCAGCAAAAAATCTTGCCGGATTATTTGACCGCGATCGTGTTGGCTATCGGGGTCGCATTGGCGATTTTCGATCCGATTCGCATTGGCGGCTGGCAAGACGCAGTGTCCGGATTCTTTGGCGGCTTGCTGGCGTCGTGGGCATTCCGGGAAGCGGTCTACCGCATCAAAAAAGTCGAAGCGATGGGGTTGGGCGACGTTAAATTATTTGGCGCGGTGGGGGCGTGGGTCGGTATCGAAGGCGTGGTCTCGGCCGCATTGCTTGGCTCGTTGCTGACGGTCGCGGCGGTTTGTGTGAAATGGATTGCCACGCGCCAAGGCAGTTTAAAGGATGAAATCCCATTCGGCCCCGGCATCGCCGCAGGGTTTTTGATTACGGTTTTAATCGGGCCGATTGGCCGGGTGATTTTCGATTTCTGGGCGAATTAAACGCGCCGATCAATTTAATTCTTATCGCTCATCTTGCGCGGTTCAAACGGGTTTTTGTTTGGCGTCGCCGATGTTTTCGGTTGCACAGGTTTGGATTTTGCCGCGTTTTGAGTTTTCGGTTTTTTCGGCATGATGTTGCAATATTTAACCGCTTCGGCATCGGGCTTGGTACCGCGAATTTTATTGAGGCGCGAGAGCACCGCGCAAACATAATCATATTGCGCGCGTTTGTTGGTGGCGGCGTGATAGAACGCCACCGCCTCGCTCCAATTGCCGTGACGGTTATAAAGTTTACGCAGCAATTGCGCGCCGTAATTCACATTGTATTCGGGGTGTAGCAACCATTCGGGCGCTGAAAATTTATGCACGTGAAACGCCAAATAAACTTGCATGCATCCGACCGCGACGTCTTTGCGGGTTTTGCCGGAACTGTCGCGCAGGTATTTTGTCGCGGCTTCGTATGTTTGCGGATAGATTCCCTCGCCGCCGACATTCAACGCCCATGGCCAGGGGCGGCCGTTGCTGCCGCTTTCTTGCATGGCAATGGCCATTAACAACCCGCGCGGGATTTTGTATTTGCGTTCGGCGCGTTGGATATAGGGCGTGCAATAATCCACATCATGCGCCGACGGCAATTCGGATTCGGCGGCGAATGCGGGCGGCAAAAAAGCGAAAAAACAAAATACAATCAACAGGTTAAATACGGCTCTGCCTATGCGGCACAGAGAGCATTTTCGTACATGCGCAATAAAAATTCGCGGAAAAAAGCCAGTCATCATAACCCCGGTTATAGCATAAATTGGTTTATGATTCCGAAAGATTCAATTCCCGTGGAAAATACCGGAAAGTGTTGATTTTAAAGCTGTAATTAATAGAAAAATGGATTAGACCATGGTTATGCCGAATTCGGAAATTCCCCCGCTATGCGCTACAAATTAAATTGTATTTATGGTATGATGACACAATGCACGGTTCAAGATTGGGTTGAATATTGGCCGCGCGCGGTTGATAAGGCCGCATGCAAACGCTGGGTTTGGTCATGGTAGCGCGGCGCAAATTCACCATTATCGGGCGATACGAAGATACGGGGGAAACGGTGATCAATTACATCGAAGTCAACGGCGCCGATGTGCATTACGAAGTCCTCCGCCATTGGGGGGAAGTCAGCCAAATGGCGCCGCAATATGAAATCCTTGCCGTATTCACCGGCGAATTGACCCCCGCCGCCACCCCGCAAACATTGAAAATGTACGTCGAACGGCATTTTCCCCAAGCCGTGGTGGGGTAGCAGGCATGCGGAGGTTGAGGGGTGTTTTGCTTGTTGCGATTTTGGCTTGGATAGTGTTTTGTCCGAACTTAAGTCATGCACAGTCGAGCACAACCGCAGAATCAATATACAACAACGCTGTTTCGAAATTATGTTGGACTTGTCCGGCACTTGGAACGTTCTACGAAGCAAGCGTGGTTCTGGGTTATACGGTATCGCAGAAAATTGTTGGCCCGCTTCGTATTTTGTTAGGTACGGTTCTTGGCGTCTGGTTGTTATTTCAACTGGCAAAAGTATTCATGCCATTTGGGCCGATGGCCGGCACATCGGAAATTTTTAATAAAATTGTTGCCAAAATCGCGTTGTTTATCTTCTTGATGACGTTCTTATCCCAAACCGGATTCGGATTGTTTTGGGAATGGATTTTAAATCCTATCTATGTAACGGGCATAAAACTTTCAACCGTAGTTTTGGAATCGACCGTCGATTCGACGGGTTACTTCACGGGCGCAATTGATTTTAGCCGGTGCGAATATGTTAATGCAACATTTGAAGGAATCAGCGGCAGCAATTCCGCCCTGGTCAATGTCAATGATGAAGGTAAAAGAAGCATGGTTGAAGCCGGCCGCCAAATCATGTGCATGGCAAATGGTGTGCAAAAAGTTATGGGTGTCGGCGTGGCCATGGGGTTGATGGGTGTCTTGTTCGCAGGCAGCGAAGTCTCTGTTCCCTATAGAAATATCCAGCTAGGTTCAGTTATGGGATATGATTTGCCCAGCGTTCCAGTGCCGGATTTAGGTGGTTTTATTTCACAAATTGCCAAAGTCATTATGATGATTACCGCCGGCCTTATTCTTGCTGGCGTTTTTTTGATCGCAATATTGCTTTATCCAATTTATCTTTTGGATGCGATGTTCCGTCTTGGCCTTATTATAATTTTATCGCCTATATTAATTGCTGCCTATGTTTTCGAAATTACTAGGAGTTGGAGCGTGCAGGCGGTTAAAATGCTTGTTGGGGTTGCGGCAACGTTATTTTTTCAATCGATTATCGTTGGTCTGTCCGTATCGATGATCACAGCGGCAATTAAAGCAGTTGGGGCAAATTCAAGTGTCAGTACAGCGAGTTTAGGTACTTTTTTGGCCGATACTGGTCTTAAGGCCATGTTTGCATTTCAAGATGGTGTAACACTGATTTGGTTTACATTCTTTGCATCCGGTTTTCTTGTTTTGTTTATGATGAAATCTGCATCGAAACTTGCGTCGGAATTCGTTGGAATGGGTGCTGGCGACGATGTTAGGGGTGGAATTGTTAATGCTGCGCAAAAAGCAGCTTATCTTGGAACATATGCGGCGGCTGCGGTATTGACCGGCGGCGCATCGGCTGCTGCAGGTGCTTCAGGCATTGGCAGTGCGCCTGCATCCGGCGCATTGGGTGCCGGCGGCATGCCGCCGCCGGGCACTGGCGGCATGCTTGGAACAGGCGGCACTGGACCTGCGGGTGGTGGCGGGGGCGCAGGCGCTGGTTCGGGCAGCACAATTACCGGCATTATGTCGCCGAGCAATTTTACATCTTCAATTTCTGGGCCGAGTATGGCAGGAGGTACATCGAGCGGCTTTGGTTCTTCGATCTCTGGGCCGGGCATAACGCCAAACATATCCTCACCAGGTTTTAGTTCGAATCAAGTTTCAAGTTCGGTTTCTGGAAGCAACAGCTTTGCTAGTTCTGGTTCTGCGAGTCTTGGGAATAATATTGCATCCGGCGGACAAGGCGCTGGTGGCGCAGGCGCTGGCCAAGGTTCGGGCGGAGCGGTTACAATTACTGGACCTGTGACTGCAACGGGCTCTGTAACCGCAACTGGTTCTGTAGCTGGTGGTTCTGGATCATCATCTCCACCCCCAAGCCCTGCTGATACCGCCGCGAGAGTTTCTAATGCTGTTGGCGCTGCTGCTGAAAACTTGGGTGTTGTTGATCAAGCATCAAGATCGGGTGGCGCGAATGTATCCGGTGGTTCCGCCGGCGGTGGAAGTTATGGCGGCGGTATCAGCGGGTCTAATATGTCTGGTGATGCGGAAGCCGCAAGAAAAACCAATGAAGATTTAATGAAACAGGTTGAAGATTTGGCAAAGAAACTAAGTGATCAAGGTAAAAAACCCTAGCCGTTATCTTGCGAGTTCTAGCATTTGAGAGAGAAATTTTTGTGTTGTAGCAATCGCACCCTGTGCCACGAATACGCGGGTATCCGGATTTTGCAATGCGATGCGTATTTTATCCCAACCCAGTTCGCCGATCAGTAATTCGTTATCAATGCCGGATGCCAGACCTTGTAGAGATGCAATGTTGGTTGCAAGTTTTTGGGTGCCTTGGCCAAACAGGTCTTTTGTTGCCTCTGCTCGTATAGCATCAAGCTGTGTCGCAATCCCTTGTCCAGCAAGCTCTTTTGTTAAAACTCTTGAACATTCATTGAATCTATCGCCCATCACGGCGCATGTCGCACCGTTATTTGCCGGCGGTGCATAATACAGTCCGGGGGAGCCGTTGTTTGCGGCTGGAGACCCATTCCTAATGCTATTTAAAAATCGGCTGGCGGCAGGCTCAAAGTCATGTCTCACGCCGTCAAACCATGGTTGATTTCTGGCCATTTCATCGTTGTTGGAGAGGCAATACATAGTAAAATTGTACAAGCTATAATCGCCTGTTTTCTTTGCTTCTATCTGGGCTTTTGTCGCAATTGCGATTCTGACTTTGTGACCAATCGCTCCCCATTTGCATAAATCGGCGTATATTTGACAGTTTGCCCATAATTCGTCTTTATCTTTGGTCGAAAACAGTAAGTCATACGCATTGGCAACGTCCTCATTTATTTGACCGGCTAATTTACCCGCGGTGTAGTTATAAAAAGCGGTGGCAAGTGTCATCCCCACATCGCCATTTTGCGACCATTCACCGTCTTTGGGCATCCTGCTGGCAACGGAAAAAGTTTCCGCGGCAGGATTTTGGCCACAACCTATTTCTATACCCTTCGCAAATTTGCATTGTTTAATATCTTCTTTCTTTTTTTCGCCGTTGTATGCTACCAGCGGAACTGTGTTTGCCTCGCGATCTATTTTTATCATCTCTAAAATTGTCTTACGCTGACCTGCGACCATAAACGCATATGGAACTTGTATTTGTGATGTTTTTTTTGTGACGTCATCACGATATTTTACGGGGACTGGGCGATCGAAATTACCCTGTTTATGTAATTCAATTAAGTTCGCCAATTGATCACGCGCCAATCTTAAAAAAGATGATTCGGCGGCTTCGTTAAGAAATTTAGCGTCGCTCTCTTTCTGTTGGCCATTGGTGAACGTGATGCCAAGTTTTTTGGGTTTAAAATTATTTAAAACTTCAAATCCGTATTGTCGGGCTATTTTAGGGGCAAGTGTTTTAAAGTTGACATAAGTTTTGCCAGATAAGGTGGCGGTTTTATCCGCATCAATTTCTGCGCGTGAAGGCTTTCCAAAAATGTTACTAGACTTGGCGTCCTTGCTATCTTTTGAAAGGAGTCTGTCAATAGACTTTTTACCGATTAATAATAGACCTCCCACACCAAGCAAAGCCGGTCCGGCAGGCCAAGTTAACAGCAATAAAGATAAAACCGCCGGTAATGCAGCCAATACAATCGGGGTTATAAAAAAACATTTGACAATGCTGACTTTGCCATTCTTTCCTAAAAAAGCAGCGCTTGCCAAGGTTTTAAAAACATCAGTGATTATGGCCATAAATACCCAAATCCTAAAATTTCTTATAACTTTATTATAAAATACGGTTAAATCTCTGACTTATAATAAAATAACCTGGGCATAAAGTCAAGAAAAGTTTTTTTAGGATACAGCGGTAATGCCGGGATTATCGGGGTTTGGTGGGTGTGTGGCTTGAAGAATTGTAACAAAATTTAGTCTTTATAGTCTTTTCAGTTAACAATACTGCCAAGATTGTCATCCCGAATCCCCTTTACGGGGTGAGGGATCGCCAAATATTAAGCTCTTTCTTATCCTGGTTTTTATGCCTGGCGATTCCTCACTCGGGCGCGGACGCGCCTCGCTCGGAATGACACCACGAAGCATGATTATTTGCACTCACTATAAAACCACAACAAAAAAGGCCTCTGTACAGAGGCCTTTTTCGCTTATTTGTTCGGCGATCCTTCGAGACGCTCGCCAAAAGGCTCGCTCCTCAGGATGAGTTCAATATTTACGCAAACATGACACCCGTGACGCGGTGGATTTTGGTTCCGGCTTCCGGGTCAAGATCTATCGTTTCATCGGGGCTGGACAGACGGCCGACCAGGCCGCCGGTTTTGCCGCGTTCAACCGACACGATTTCGGTGCGGCCATCGGTGAAACGCACCACCGCCAAATCGCCCGGACGCGCCGGAAGAACTGGGTTGGCATACAACATCGACGCGACCGGAACGCGCGGTTCCATACGGGTGGTTGGCATGTAAATGCCATAGGCGCCCTTGACATTCGCCAATTGCGGCGGGCGGGGGGCATAGGCTTGGGGCGAATTATCATCGCTGATAAATTTGCCTTCGCTGTTAAATGTGCCCAAAATCGGCAGATCGGCGCGTTGTGTCGGATTTTCCGATGAAATCAAATTTCCGGCGCCGCCACCGTATTTCATGCGGTTGCCCATCAATTGTTCGGCCAATTCCGGCGACAATAACTCTTCGGGATCGCAACGCAATGCCTTGGACAATACCGGCAAATGATCGGTGCGCAGGCGGCGCACGCCTTTTTCCAATTTGTGCAATTCCGAACGGGTCAATCCGGTCAATTCGGACATTTCCGAAAGACTTAATCCCCGCTTCATCCGCCATTCTTTAATCCGGTTCGGCACCAAGGCCGGGCTTGACGCCGTTTGGGTATCGGTATCGGTATCGTTTGCGGATTTTTTTGCTAGTTTGGTAACAGCTCCCATTTCATTCTCCTTTTCCATCACTTTGTCTTCGTATCATTAAGGTTGTGCATATGTTATATGTTATTTATATGCTTTTTTAAAATGCAGCAATCGGTGCATCTGATTTGGAATATAGACCTATTCGGATATAATGCCAAGCGGAAAAATACACTTTTTGGCGACGAAGACATTAATATTTTTGTTTCAACTATTAATAATTATGCAAAATATTCGTCAATATCAAAAATAATTGATGACTTTTTGCGCTAATTGGGATACAATGAACCCATAATCGTCTGAATAGGCGGTTGTAAAAGTTACAAAATACTTATAAATTACAGTAACTTAATAAAGGGTTTGCGCAATGAAGGCGGTGTGGGATAAGCAAATAATCGGAATCGATCCATGGAATTTATTGGGTTTGGTTTTGGTTACGGGGATGATTATGGTTGTCCCGTTTGACGTTTGGGCGGCGGATAATCCGTTTAAAACTTTGTGTGACCGCGTCGATACGGCGTGGAATACCGGCCGGAAGATTGTTTATATTATGGGCGGCATTGGGGCGTTATCATTGGGGGTCTTGGCATTTTTCGGGCGGTTTCAATGGTCAAGATTTTTTGCATTGCTTGGGGGCTTGTTCATTATTGCGATTTTCGATCAGATTTTAAGTTTTACTGGAACTGATGGTGGTTTTACTTCAAGTGGGCAGCTTGGGTGTTCGGGCTAGTTAATTGGGTTTTGGGCTAATCATATAAAAGGAGTTTGAAAATGAATTTTAAAATCAATTATTGGAATTTGCTTTGTATTGTTTTACTGGCGGCATTTGCCATGGTTGTTCCGGTCGATGTATGGGCGCAAAACGCCTCGCAGCCATTTGATACCCTCTGTGCCAGAGTTAGCACCGCATGGGAAGTCGGACGTAAAATCGTTTATATTATCGGTGGTGTTGCCGCTTTATCCCTGGGCGTTTTGGCGTTCTTTGGCCGGTTTAAATGGACCACCTTCTTTGCGCTAGTCGGCGGATTGTTTATTATCGCGATTTTCGATCAGATTCTAAATTATACCGGTACTAGCGGTCAATTTAAGGCTGACTCCAACTTGAAATGCTAAATATCTAGTTTTGACATGAAAACCGCCGACCTGATGGGTTGGCGGTTTTTTTATTTTTCCCGCGCGCATAAAACCCGCAACAAATTTTTGGATTCTTTTTTCCCGACCCAAATGCCGCTTGATTCGGTATGATGAAATGGGTGAATATGGTTGGAGTGTCATCCCGTGCAAGCGTAGCGCGACACGGGATCCAAAGGCAGACAAGAATGGATCCCGGCCTGCGCCGGGATGACAATTGTGAAAACTAGGTAGTAGGAACTAGGAACTTTCTTATGCCGCAACGTGTCATGCGTTCGATCGCTTCCCCCGCGCAGATGTTCTGGGCGCCGGTTGAATTGGCGTTGATGAATTTTTTGATTGCCGGCACGTTTATGATTTTCGGATTTGCGTTTGAATTGAATCCGTTATTGTCTTTGGGCGTTTTGGTGATCAATCACTTGATTCTGGCGGTGGTCGGATCGCGCGAACCGCACGCGTACCGCATCTTGATGTGTTGGTCAAAGGCAAATATCAAAACCAAAAATATCGTCCCATGCAAAAGGAATAAATTTGTCCCTTGAATTATCGTCGACATTATTCGATGCCTTGCGTTCAACCGTAAGCACACAGGCGATCCTGGTCGGCTCCGCCGGGATGCTTGCGGGCGGCGCATTGTTCGCAGGTCTTTTAACGCCGGCGATCGCGCATTCCATGCTGCCCAATCCCAAAGAAACCAGACTTTCCGATTTTTTGCCGTTCGATCAAATCCTTCCCGATGAACGCACCATCTTGTGCCGCGACGGCACGGTGGTGCAATGTCTTGAAGTCGCCGGGCGCGATATCACATTTTTAACACCGGGCGAGCGCGAGGCGTTTTATTACGCGCGCAAAAACTGGATCGATGCATTGGCCGAAACCGGCGTGATGGTGCGGATTTTTGTGGTGCGCGAACGGGTTGACCCAAGTTCCGGGTTGGTGCATGAAAATCCGGTGCTGCACGAAATGGCGCGGCGGTGGGAATACAGTTTCAAAAATACCTTCCGCAACCGGCAGATCATCGTGCTTTCGGTGTCGGGCAAGACCAAAAACAACATATCGAAATTGAACGACGCGGTGGATATTTCCGATTCGATTTTAAACCCCTATCGCCCGCGCGTGTTGGTGCAAAGCGATCAAGACCCGCGCCGCCGGCCATTGTGGATTTGGACGCGGATCGCAAGCCCGATTACCCGCCCCGAACCGAATGGCATGGGCGATGGCGTGCGCGACGCGATTACCGCCGATGCGGTCGAATTCGGCAAGGAAGACGGCACCATTACATTTCAATCCGGCGAACAGGTTTTATATTGCGCCGCCATGGGGCTTCGCAGCATCGGCGATTTCACCAACGAGGGGTTCGTGACCGAGTTGTCGGCGATTGCCGGCGAAGTCATCGTCATGCACACATTCGATCCGATGCCGCGCACCGAGGCGCAATTGCGCCTGGTGCAGCATCAACGCATGACATTGGCGACGCGATACAGCGCTGGCGTGCACGCGCAATTTCACGAAGCGATGAACATGGTCGAAGGCAGCGATGCAAACGCCGCGGTGTTGAGTTTCTATACTATGACGGTGTTTATGTATGGCCGTACCAAGGAAGAAATGCTGTTGATCGAGGCCGAAGTCAAACGCATCGCCGCCGGTTATGGCATCACCGCGGTGCGCGAGGGGGCGGCGGTGCAATCGTCCTGGTTCGCGCAATTTCCGGGGTATAATTTATGGCCGCGCGTGTACAAATTATTTTCCAACAACGTTTCGTGTCACGTCACATTGGACAAGCCACCCGAAGGTCTGGCGAAATCCGATTGGGGTCCGGGGCCGATTGCGTTGTTCCGTACTTCGATGGGTACGGCGTATAATTTTCAATTCCATGTCACCGACGAAGTGGCCGCGGTGGCGCATGCGGTCACCATCGGTCCCACCGGCGGCGGCAAAACCACCATCGTGACGTTTTTAACCGCGATGGCGATGCGGCATCCGAAATTGAGATGCTATATGATCGACCGGCATGGCGGGGCGTATATTTTCACCAATGCGGTCGGGGGAAGTTATGTGACGTTTGAAGGCTCGCAATTGGCCGGGCGCAAGACCGAACTCAACCCGTTTTATTGCGAGGACAATCCGGAAAACCGATCCTTCCTGCGCGGGTTTTTACAAGCCATCGCCGAGGTCGACGACCCGGATTCGATCGAAGAAATCGGCTTTGCAGTCGAAGCCGCGTTCGACGCGCCCGGCATTCCCAAAGAACAACGAAGCCTGGCCAATATCTATGACGCGGTGTTCAGCAAATCACGGAATGTGCGCAAGCAATTGAACAAATGGGTCGATCCGGCGGTGTATGGCAAAATATTCAATGGTGCGACCGATTCCTTGGATTTGACCAATACCCGGCTTGTGACCTTGGATTTCACCAAAATTTACGAACATGAAGATTTGGCGCGTGCGGTTATTTTATATCTGATGCACCGGATCCAGGCGGCGATCACCGAAACCCGCTCGCCGGCGTTAATCTTTATCGACGAAACCGAACCGGTGGTGCGTCATCCCTTGTTCCGCCAGTTTTTCCTGCAAATGCTGCAGGAATACCGGAAAAAAGGCGCCGCCATCATCTCCGCGTTTCAGCGGCCCGAGGCGATTGCAGCCGCAGGGCTGGGCGAGGCGATTCGTGGCCAGGCGCAAACTACCTTTTTCCTGCCCAATCCCCAGGCCAAGGAAATGGAATACGCCGATTGGGGTCTTACCGACCGGGAAATGGACTTTATCAAGGGGCGGCTTGCGATCTCCCGCCGGTTGCGTCGCGCCGTTTTAGTCAAGCGCGCCACGGGGGAATCTGTTATACTGGATGTGGATTTGACTCCGCTTGGGCCGATGTTGAAAATCTTCCGTTCGGATGAACCATCCAAGGCCGAGGCGGAAATGTGTATGCGTAAATATGGTGCCGATTGGCTGCGGCATTATTTGGAGGTTCCGACATGATGCAAATGTCCCAGAAATCATATCAGGTCATTTTATTTTTATCGCTGCTGCTGGTATTTGCATTCTCATCCCCGCGGCCATTGAATGCCCAGGTTCCCACCATCGATCTAAGCCAATTGGCGGTGATCAAAGACACCATGCAAACCGTCAATCAACAATTGCAGCAACTGCAAGACTTGACCAACATTCAGCAAGAAGTATTGGACGCCATCGGCGAAGCCACCGGTTTGGATCCGAACGGCATTATTTTCCAAGGCTTGATGGAATTGGCTTGCGGCAAATTTCAATTGCCGCGCATCCGATTCAATCTGCCCATGCCGAATATTCGGTTCCCCGATCTGCCCGACAACTTATGCGATTGGTTTGGATATGGGTCCGGGTATCAAAGCAATCTATGGGGACGCGCATTTGGCAGTCTTGAAAACGCCATCAAATACAGCGAGACGATGTATTTCATCAATACCGCCAGCGACGAATTTAACCAAGCGTTGAATGAAAACGGTAATAACGTCTATTGCGCGTTATGGGATATGCGTAAAAATGTTCTGGACAGCATCAATAGCAACCAACATGGCGATTGCCCGCAACAATACCGCGACAATCCACCCAATTGGCAGCCGGGGCAACCATTGGCTGTTCCGGTTGAAATTCAATTGGGCATTCGGCGTGACCGCAAGCAGGCTAAACAAGCTTCGATCGTATTTGGGCAGGGTTTGGGTACCAACAGCGTGACGATAGCTGGCGATTCCGGCGCGCAAATACAAAAATTTGTCGATATGGGCAAAAATGCGGAAAAGGTGCAAGATAAACTTAGCGTGCAAAACAGCATTATGATCAAAATTTATGAACAAAATTCAATGATCATATCCTTGCTTGGCGCGATGTTGGATATGCAGGCCAAGCAAATGATGGAAAACGAAGATATTACTTTGACCGCGACCACCACCCAACCGTAAAAACATATGCGATATGCGGCGATATTTTACGTTTTATTGCTAACCGTCCTTGGGATTCCGAATTTGGTTATGGCCCAAGGCGGGCCGTATTGCATTTTCACGCCCGCCGGTAACCCCATATGCGGCGGGCCACTTGATGTGTTTTGTCCATTATGCGCTACACCGGGGCTACCACGTCCCAATTTGGACGGCCAAGAATTGGCGGTTAAAGAGACAATTATGGATTTAAAAAAACAAGCCGTTGAAGTCCATCAGAACATAAACGATATCAGCAGCAAAACCAAAAGCCTATTTGGCACTCCGCGCCCCGAGGCCGCGTTTGAATCCGACGAGCATACCAAGGGGATGATTTTCCGCAAAGTTCCCGCGGATGCGAATCCCAATCCCGAAGTCGATCCAACGGCGGATGTGGATACCATCGTGCAGCAAATTTTAAATTCGCAACATATCGATTCCCCCAATCCGCCGGTCGAGCAACAATTAGCGATGCGCGAGAAATTAAGCCGGATCGGGCATAAGCAATTGCTATTGGCCTTGGCGGTCGCCGATAATAACCGGTTTGTGATGTTTGATTCGGAAAACGGCGAATCGGTCGATACCAAATTGAAGAATGCCTTGATTCAACAAACATCGAACGCAATGCAGGAAAACACCGTGTTGAGCAATTTGGAGGCGCGCGGTGCCATAATGCGCGCGCTTTATGCGCAAAAAACCCGGCAAACCGGGTTGCTTGGCACCATGCTTGCGACCGCGGCATTAACCGAATATGCGTCCGGTTCCGTCGACATCACCAAACCCACGCTTTATACCCCAAACAATGCACAGGGCGATCAAGAACCCGGCCGGCCGGAGGTGCGCAATTTATTGGGGGTAGGATCGGCGATTTCGAATGCCGGATTGGGCGTCAGCACCTTTAGCGTTGGAATCAATCAACCGGCTCCGGTCAGCAATGATCAATTGGTTTTGCAAATGCGCAATTTTGAAAATCCGGCGCAACGCGAACCGAACGAGGTGTTTACCAATTCCATTAAATCGCGCGCATCGATGATGCAAAAAATGCACAATGACCGTGTCATGGTTTTGTTGAACCAACGCGCGATCAAACATATGGATGATAACATCGCGTGCCACAGATTTTCGATGGAACAACTGGATCGCGTGCGTGAAAGTATTACGCCGCAATTGCGGCAAATCGGCGGGGCGGGATTCAATCAGCCGGCAACGACATCCGGGCCATTTGCGCAATCGTCGATCCCGTTAACCCATCCGGATTACCCCTATCAAAAAACGCCGTTGGATTTGACGTTCGAAGCGATTGCGGGTCGCCCGGCGCGATATGAATTCAATACTCAAACACGGCAAGTGGATACGATCATTCCCGAATATCGCGGCAAATTGATGCGGTTGGATTCGTCCAATTATTATAACGATCTTACCCCTAATATTGAAACGCGCCATCGCCAAGAGACCGCCGCCGCTTGCCAAGTCGCCGATAGTTTAATGGGAGGCAGGACGCAAATCCGGCAGATGGAGTCGGATTTAGGCCCAGGCGAGGGGATTTTCAGCACCCCTGAAATGCAAAGCGTGCATAATTTATGCGTGCCGAAACAGCTGCAGTATAATTACAGCACGCCTGATAACAGCTTTACGATTTATGATATGACCTATTGCTTGGCGGATTCGGTGCGGCAAACATTGGCCCCGGTCAGAGCCAGCAATCCCAATTGCGATGTGGCAAGATATTTGGGTATGAATCCAATCAATTGTATCGTGCCGGGCGATCCGTGCGTTTACAACATCGGCGGTGCCAATTATTATACCAATGCGCGTCCGGGTCCACCGACCGGGTTGCTGGGCAAGTGGCTGCAAGCATATAAAATCGAACGGTATTGGGCGTCAGCCAGGTTTGGGTATCGGTATACCACCACAAACGACCAAGGTTCACAAGTCATTGATTATCTGGGCAGTGAGGCGTTCAAATTTCAGACGCAGCAAAAAATAGCCGAACTGGTTGAAAGACATCGTTTGATGATGAAGGCGTTAAACGACGCCGATGACCGCGCCGCCGGCGGATTTGGGGATACGCCAAAACCAACATTGGATATGTCGACACCGGATGGACGGTTTGAAAGCATGCAATTCCAATTGCAGCAAACCCAAAGAATCAACGCCGATTTAGCCGAAAAGATGTCCCGGATCGCCGATTATGACCGGCGCAAGGCGGAATTGACCCCGCCGCCGGAAGCGCCTGCCGAAATTCAACGCCAATGGTCGGTTTATGCGCATAACATGGATTTGGTCAAAGCCGATATTTTGGCCAACAAACAAAAAATCGATACATTCAATGCCTATGCGGCCGACATTGTCGATGACCGGAATGCAGAAAACATCCCCAATTTTAATTATCAATCAAATAATTGTTTTATTTTCCGTGAACCGCGCACCGTCAATGCGAATTTGGAAGATAACTATCAAAACTTGATTGACCCGGCCACGGGCGTTCAATACCAAGCGCCTATTTCAACCGACCGGATCGAAACGCAGCAAAGAAAATGCCTAAAGCTTGAACCCATCGTGCCGGAATGTAACGGTGTTGCATGGCCCACGGACAATACCATTCGCGTCACCCCAGGCTTGATCGATTATTAATTTGTTGAAATCTTTATCTTTAGGGTTTTTTTATCCGTGAAAACCTGTATAAATAATCGGGTCTTTGCCGTTTCTAGCTTATTCCTATTACAATAAGAATACCAAAGGTGTCATCATGAACAAACGCTTTTTTCTGCTTGGATTTTTTGTTTTGGCCTTGGCCGGATGCGGCTCTACTTCGGTTCCAGAGCCAATCGGCATCGGGTCGGAGGTGGATCAGTTGAAAAAAAGCCCCTGCGCTTGCATGGAAATACCCCAAGATTTTGGCGACTGGCAGCAACATAGTTAACTCAGCTTAGTTTTTATTCCGCAAGAGGCGTTGTTTGGCGATGGGTTTTTTCAAATCCAAGAAAAATGCAGGTGTTGCGGCAAGCGCCGAGCCTTCCTCGCCGGCTGCAAAGGATGCGAAGGTTCAATCGAATCCTGTCGATAAAGTCGGCCGTTATCCGGCGCAAATTCACGTGCCGGTTTTGGAAAGCAGGCGGTATTTGTGGACCGCGCGCGCTTATGGCATCGCGTTGTATCTCAGTTTGGTTGTCAATATCGCCTTGGCATCGGCTATTTTTATGCTGGCGCCGTTAAAGCGCGTCGAGCCGATGTTGGTGACCTTTTCCCCGAAAAGCGAGCAGGTGGTGCGGATCGAGCCGTTTTTCCGCGGCACTAAGGGTTTCGACTTGATGACCGAGAAATTGGTCGGCGAATACGTAAAAATCCGCGAAGAAATCTTGCCTGATGAAAAAGAAATGGCCGAACGTTATTCGAATTATGTTTATAACCGAACGGCGCAGGAGATCTTTTCTATTTTCCAAGCGGAAGCCTCTAAAGTCTATGTTGAATTCCGTACCCGCCGAATTACCCGGTATGTGGATATTATTGTGGTGAATCGGCAAGGAAGCGGATATATTGTAGAATATGAAACCACCGACGTTGATTACAGCGGCCGGGAAGTTCAAAAACTAACCTGGCAAGTGACTTTGACGGTTGATTATATCGAACGCCAAGTCGCCGACAGCGAAAAATATGTTAATCCCCTGGGCTTTACCGTTACTTCCTATAACACGAGACAGAAAAGACAATGAAACCCATGAAACCCATAACATTCGGCTTGGTTCTATCCTTATCCCTCGCGTCAAGCTCGATCGTGTTGGCGCAATATGTGCCGCCGTCGCCGCCATCGCCTTCGTCGCCGAATTCGGTGTTGTCAGCACCGCCTTCGCCACGGGCGTTCCCGCAACAATCGGCGCCGGTACCGCCGCAACGCCAGCAAGCGTCCGTGCCTACACCGCCGCCACCGCCCGGCGATTTGATGCAGTCCCAGGTCGAAAAGGACATCTATGAACAATCGGATGGCAAATACCCGGTGATGGAAAGATCCGCAAGCTATTCGCTCGGCGCATTGCAAAAAGCCTGGGATTCCCCGTTCGCATCCGCTGGTCAAGCAACGCCAGGCGTCATGCGTTATGTTTGGAGGCCGGATTTTGTGATGTCCGTGCGTACCCGCGAATATATGGTCAGCACCATTAACTTGCCGGTGTGGGAACAGATCACCAATATTATTGTTGGCGATCCGGTGGTGTTTGATGCCAAGCGCATTAAACCAAATATTTTCGCGGTAAGGCCTACGCATTCCGGCGCGGACACCAACATCACCGTGGTGGGCGGTTCAGGCAATATCTATACATTTTATATCCGCTCTGAGGGTTGGAATTCCGATCAAGTGTCCGATATCACGGTTTATGTCGATGGTAATCGTCCGGCGTCCATGTCTGGCGGCGGCACAATCAACGACGTTATATCGGCGACAATGGATTCGCCGACAACCGCGACAAGCATTGGCGCTGGTTCTAAAAATCAACCGATTGCCCCGGATTATGTGCGGGAAATCGCCTTTAAGCCCGAAAATTTGAAATTCGATATGAAAATTTTGGCGCCGACGATGGATGATGCCGATATCGCACCCGAACGCGTATTCAACGACGGGATTTGGACCTATTTCGATTTTGGCAAAAAAGCCGACAATATTCGCCGCCCGGTAGTTTACCAAGTAGTCGATGGCGTCGATACCATGGTCAATACCCGCACTGCGGGGCCTTATGGAAACATATTGATTGCCGAGGCGGTTGGCGATTTTACCATGCGCAATGGCAATCGCGTCGTGTGCGTGCATCGCACCGATCGCCCGATCAAGGAACGCAGCGCCGAATTTAACGACCGCATGCGCAACATCGCGCCTGCATCGCCCAATCAAGTCGTTGTGATGCGTCCGCCACAGCCAATGGGACCAAGACCGACGCCGCGCGCACAGAACCCTAGCATGCCGGGCTTGCTTGGTGGTATCTCTAACTGGTTCGGCAGCAGCACCAACACTGCACCATTTCCTTCGAGCGTGGAAAAATAAATGTTTCAACCCCAACGGCGTCGTTTTCAATTTAAGCAAGCGGTTTTATTTTCGCTTTTGTTTTTGGCGGCTTGTAGCGCGCCGAGGGGTTTGGAAAAGCTGGATTTGAAGCAAAAGGCGCAGAAACCGGAAGTTCCGGAAAATGTCATCGCGCGCGACAATGCCGAGGCGATTGTTAATTTACCGCTTGGCGACGATATGTTTGTGCCAACACCGTTGGAGCAATCACAATCATTGCCTGATGTGCAGATCAAAAACTTTAACGCTGTCGATGCAACCGCGGCGGAAGCATTCCGTCTTTTGATCCTGGATAAAAATTTAGCCGTTTCGGTGGATGATTCGGCCAATGAAGTCAAAATCAACATTACAAATTACAGCGGCAAGCTGCAAGACGTCGCCGAGCGGATCAGCGAAACCGCCGGTGTATTTTATACCTATAGAAATGGACTGTTGCGCGTATCGAAAGATCGCGCTTTTATCGTTGCCTTGCCGCCGATGGCTGACGCGTTGGAAGAAATGACCTCTACCATTACAGGTCTTGGAACAACTGAAACCAAGCTGGATAAAGCCGGGCGGATGGTGACATTCCGCGCCACGCGCAAAGTTTTCGACAGCGTTTCTGCCTATCTGGAACGTATTCGCAATCAGAAGGTTTTGCTGGTTTATGAAACCTATTTTTTACAGGTGCAATTGAATGACAGCCAATCGACCGGAATCAATTGGCGGCAAATTACCAAACAAGGCCGGACTTTGGTCAATAATTCTTCCGGCTCTGGCACGGGAACTGGCACCGGCACCGGCACCGGAACTGGAACTGGGTCTTCGACAACCACGACCGATTTAATCCAACAATCGAATGCGCAGTTTCTGGATGGTTTTGGCGGCGCGCGCGGCGCGCTTAATATTGTCGATCAAGGCGGTGGGTTGGCGTTTGGAGCGCTTTTTACTTCGGGAAGCTTGAATCTGAACCTGCTTTTTAGCTTTCTTAGCTCGCAAGGCAATGTCGAGACAATCTCGAAACCGACAATCACCATGATGTCCGGCGGTAAATCAAAATTTGAAGTTGGCAACAAAATTCGTTATATCGCCCGCCGCGGTGTCGCGTCATTAAGCGATACCAGCAGCGGCAGCCAAACCACCGTTGAAACCGAAGATTTATCGACTGGTCTTAAATTCGAAATTTCTGGCGATTACAGCGACGATACAATTTATTCGAGCATCAACATCACCTTAGATGATTTATTGGATTTAAAGGAACAGGCATTGGGCGGAAATAACGGTTCTATTTTCTTGCCGCAAACCGCAACCCGCAATTTAACCACCAGCGTGCGGGTACGGCCGGGCGATTCAATTTTAATTGCCGGTATCAATCAAACGCGCGACAAACGCGATCAATCAGGGCCATTTATGTTGGGCGATGTGTTTCCATTTTTAAATAGCAGCAGCAAAACTGTTGATCGATCCGAGCTGGTGATTTTGCTGCGTCCGCGCGTCATACGTTTCAAACGCGATCAAATGACCGGCTCCGAAATTGTTGCAAAAGAAGCTGAAAGCGCAAAACAAGCGGCAGAAAAAAAACTGGCCGATGAAAAAGCCGCAATGCCGATCGATGTGAACACCATTCCGTTGGTTGTACCGCCTGGCGCCAACGATGCAGAAGCTATGGGCGTTCCGGTGATTGATCCGAATTTAGATTCGCAGATGGTTTTCACCCCCACCAATACTGATGTCACCACAAGTTTCATTCCTGATGAAGCGCGGATGAATATGGGCAATTCACAAATGAGCGCTGATCCCTTGATGACACCGTTGCAGCCCCCGGTGGATAATGCACTTGATCGAAATATGGACAATCAAAAAATGGATTGGTCGCGCAATATGGCCGAACCAAGCGCTGTTTCGAATATGGCGCCGATTGTTGCAACGCCAAAATCCAAGCCAATTTGGGATAAATCTTCTTTGAACGCACCTACCGCAAAATCAAAATCTGCAGTGACATCCGGCGATACCTATAGCAAAGATCAAAAGAGGCGTCCGCGCTTGCCTGTGCAGCCGGAGATCACCACCGAGCAACCCGCTATGGGCGAATTTTCTGCTCCCCCAGGGCCCGCTGTTGAAAGCGCGCCAGATCCGTTGGTAGACAGTTTCGGGTATTACGGCAAAGCCGGTGGCGCACAATAAATGCTTTTTTGCCACAATGTTGATGGCATGTTCTGCTAATATTAATTAATCCAATGCCAATTAATGGCTTAATGGTTGATAATCATTGGAATATCAATGAGTTATAAACGCGGTTTTGTGTCGTGCCGCGGGTTGTGGCCACGGCTAGGCTTGGTCATACATTCTTTACCAAATATTGCTATATTTCAAAATCGAGGTTGGTCATGCGCTTTAACAATATTCGTCAAGTTTTGATTGGTTTTGCGGCGATAACGTTTTTGGCATTTGGCTTGTCCACCGAATGTTATGCCCAAGCCAAAGGCAACCCATTTGCACGCCCTGTGCCGGTTGCACCCACCCCCGCACCTACATCACCGGCGCCGCAGCAAGTTGCGGCACCACCGGTTCCAGCGATTCCACCGAAATTATTCGAACAAGATGACGATGAAATTCGCAAAACTTTTGAAGATTTGCAGTTGGTTGCAACCGCAGGGATGCAAGCAGTGTTAAAATCCGGTGACGTCGTTTACTACCTTCGCGACGGAGAATATTTCAGTTACGATGGAAACAAGGTTCGCGTAAAAGTCGATGGCAGCCGGGTATTTATGTATACGCAAAAAGACAATGAAGAAGTGTTCGCATCCGAAATCGGCAATGGCGTCGTACCATCGAAATCGCCAATTGCGAAGGCCAGAAAAGAATCCTCCGCCCTATCGGCGATAAAGGAATTAGACAATAAAACGGCAGAGGCGACTTCTGGTGCGGCGTCAAGTTCGGCCGTGCCAGGGATTAAAAAATAGTTTTATAAGGTCAGGAGACCATGCTGGACAATCCAGAACCAGAAACCAGAGTAAAGACCGCGACCACCGGCGATATCCTGATTGAAAAAGGGGTCATTACCCAGGCACAGCTGGATATCGTGCTGCGCCAACACCGGCGCTTGCAGTCGCTTGGCGCGCGCACGTCGATCGAAGATATTATTGTCAGTAACGGTTTCGCCACCCGTGCGCAGGTCGCGGAGGCATTGGTCGATTTGCAACGCGCCAAGGCGACCGAAGACGGCGTCGATCCGGCCGCCAACGCGCAAAACAGCGCTACGTTTTTGCGATTGGCTTTGCCATATAATCTTTGCCGCCGATTAGGTGTGCGCCCATTGCGACGGGTTGGGAAAAAACTTTATGTGGCCGCGACCCGCAGCTTGACCGAAGCGGAAAAAGACGAATTGATTATCGCCGCACGGACCGCGCGGCTTGAAATCGACGATGTGGTGATCGACCCGCGCGATAAAAAAGAAACCTTGGCGGTGTTGCGCACCGAAACCCATGTCGATGAAGAAGCCTTGGGGCGGAAAATCGAACGCTTGAATTCGCAACCGGATGAAGGCGTGCTGTTGCAACAAATTATCACCGATTTGATGATAGACGCCGCGCAAAGCCGGGCGTCGGATATTCACGTCGACAATTTGGAAGACAATATCGGGTGCTGGATTTCCTATCGCATCGACGGCGATTTGAAATACCGTTATTTGATGTCGCCCGAGGCATCAAAAAGGCTCAGCACGCGCTTGAAAAACGATGCCGGCATGGATTTTTCCGATTCGCGCCGCCCGCAAGACGGACGTTTTCCATTCCAATATCAAGGCCGGCAAATCGATGTGCGCTGCGCGGCGATGCCGATCGATGGCGGCGAGACGATCACCATGCGTTTGCTCGATCCCGAATCGCTGCTGTCGCTCGATGATTTATTTAAAGATTCGCCGGTGCTGTTAAAACGCATGCGCGCCTTGGCCAGCATTAAAAATAAAACCGGCGGCGTGGTGATTCTAAGCGGTCCTACCGGTTCCGGTAAAACCACCACGCTTTATGCGATCATTCGCGAATTGGATCGTCATCGTTTAAACGTCATGACGGTCGAAGACCCGGTCGAATACCGAATTCCCTTGGTGCGTCAGGCGCAAGTGTTGCCGGAAATCGGCATTACGTTTTCCGCGCTTTTGCGCGCGCAATTGCGCCATGACCCCGATATTCTGGTGGTCGGCGAATTGCGCGATTCGATTACCGCCGAAACCGCCCTGCGTTCGGCGGAATCGGGGCACTTTGTTCTAACCACAATTCACGCTGCTGATGCGTTGCAAACCATCGAACGTTTGGCGGGGATGTTCCCGCCGGATTACCGCAACAGCGGCACGTATGTTTTGGGGCATTATTTATGGGCGGCGATTAATCAACGCCTAATCAAACGCGTCTGCGCGGCGTGCAAAACGCCGACCACCGTGCGCGAGGCCGAACAGCATCTTAAGAAGAATCTGTTTGTATTCAACCTTGATCCCGATGAAACGATATTCTTGGCGAACCCGTCGGGATGCCATACTTGCGGTTATACCGGATATCGCGGTCGTGCGATGTTGCCGGAAACTTTGTTTATCCCGTTCGATCCGGAATTGCGCCACCGCATCGCCGATTACATGCTAGAAGGCAATACCGCGGATATCAAACGCTTGCAGGGTGTCATATTCCAATCCCGCGCCGAGAGCGCGGCGGCGTTATTGCGGCGCGGGGTCATTGACCCTGAAATCGCCTTGGCTGGCACCGAGACGCTGGAATCCAGCTCGTCGGATGCACCGTCATTCGCCATCGCCGATCGTGAAACCGGAATCGGTGATCGCGGCTAGGAAGGGAGAAATCCATGGCGCATTTCTATACCGGAAGATTTTTGCAACAAACATCGATGGGAATGAAAGAAGTCAGCCGCGATTTCTTTTTGCCCGACGCCAAAACCGTGCGCGAGGAAATCGCCAATATGGGAGGCATACCGCTTTCCATCCGCCAGAAAAAACCGGCATGGTACGAACGCGAGTATATCAGCGGCAAATTCCGCCGCAGTTTTTTGCGATCGCTGTCTTTCCATGTGCAAGCCGGCATGTCGCCCGGCCGCGCGTTGTGGATCGTGATCGAAGGCGAAGGCGACCGCAAGAAACGCATCGAATTGGAGCCGGGGCTCGAAGTATTGCGGCGCGGCGGCGGGTTCATTACCTCGATCCGCGAATTGCGCATGTTCGACCGCAGCGTGCTGGCGATTTTATCGGCGGGCGAACGCGTCGGCGCATTGAAAGAAGTCATCGAATCCGCCCTGGCACATATGGAAGAAAAGGGCAAGTCGTGGAAAATGTTGACCGCTGCGATCGGCTGGTTGTGGTTTGATATTTCCAGCTCCATTTCAACCGTCATCGGCGTGCAATTCGGCTATTTGCCATGGCTTGAAACCAACGGCATCGACACCAAGGACGCCAAAATGGCGGCGGAATTCAAAAGCGCTTTGGAGACCGCCTATTTCATCAATGGATTTTTGCTGGCTGTGGCGATTTTGTTATGCCTGATGGGCGTATTTGTGGTGGTGTCGTTGATTTTAAGAAGCGGCAAGTTGGAAGCGATTTCAAGCGCGGTGGTGCGGAAATTGCCGATTATCAGGCCGTTTATCGAAAATACCGCGATGGCGGAAACATTCGGCATTGTCGGCCGGATGTTAAAGGGCAAGGTGCAATTCGACGAAGCCGTCAAGGTCGCGGCCGAAGCAACCCCGGTCAAAGACGTCGCCAATTTATGGAAACAGGTATTGGATCGGGTGATGCGCGGCGATACGGTCGACCGCGCATTCCGCAACCCGATCATGACACGGTCGGAATTAATCGAAATCGGCGCGCATCAAAACAGCGATCAATTGGCAACTATGTTGATGAATATCGGCGCCGAACGCGGCGAGGCCGCCAAGCGCGGTTTACGGCAAATCGTGGTTGGCGGCGTGGCATTCGTGATCATATATACCTTTTTGGCGGCCGGTGCCGCGATGTGGGTGTTGTGGGTTCAAAACAAGGGATTGACCGACAGCTTGCAAGGTATTTCCGGCGCGAATTAAAAAATGTTGCATAATTTCACAATAGATTTGCGCCAAAACCGGCGTTGAGGTAAAAATTATCCATGCGCTATCTTGATGTATTTACCCCCGATTCCATTATCGCCGCCGCCGTACCATACGGCAGCCAAGACCCGCGCGAAGCCGCCTATAACAACGCCGCCTATGCGTTGGACCGCGACGACGTGCATATGCTGGCCAGCGTAGACAATAAAAAGGTGTTCTATATCGCCGCCGCATCCGAAGATTTCGCGGCGCATATGAATGCGGTGACACCGCTTGCCGCGTCGCTCCCCGGGATGAAGGGGCATCAAGGCGATGGCGCGTATTTGGCGATTTCCGAATCCGGCTATGCGGTGGTGTTGCGCAAGGGCGAAGAATTGTATTCCTATGTCGGCGACCGGCAATCGGTCGATGCATTTATCGCATCCCACGACGTGCCGACATTTGGCGCCAACGACGCCGCCGCCTTGCCGTGGGAAGGTTTCCGGCTTGGCGCGGTGCAACGCGCGGAAAAGGTCGCGCGCCGCACGATTATGACCGGATTTGTTTTGGCGATTTTATCCTTTGCCACTTGGATCGGCTTTGCCACATTATCCGCCAATATCGATGCCGAGGTCGACGCCAAACGCATGGAAGCGCAAAAATCCATCGATTCGGCGGTATCACAATTGAAAAATATTTCAACCCAGCCGGTGATCCAAGATATTTACGCGATGCAACGCATTATCGCGCTGACATCGAATGCGGGCGGGTTTGTGAATTTTTTCAAGATTGAAAAGGATGAAATTACCTGGCGCGTGGAATTGCCGACTTATGTTTTGAACGATTACATTGAACAACTGGGCACCGGTTTGACATTGAAACGCGACGCGGATAAAGGCATTTTGGTGGTCGAACAACCGTCCAAGAAAAAACCATAGAATGGAATCGATATGAGCTTAATGGAATCCATTGCCAAGGCCGGCGCATCGACAGCAGTCATGATCGTGTGGGGGTTGACCGTGGTGTTGATTTTGGGATCGGTGAACGAGGCGCGGTTGTTCGTCACCAGCCGCCAAAGCCTGCAAATCGCATCGGCCGCGGTGCCGCCATCGGTTGAATTAAAGGATGTGCCGGTATCCCAGGCCGAATATGAAAAGGTTGCCGAAACCGTCAAACAACTGCATCCGCAAATGCGCATTGCGTTTGACAATACCACCAAGGGAATTGTCAGCGAGACCGGCGATCTTGGCGCAAATTATGAATGGTTGATTTCGATTTACGATATCATGACTGGCATTCCCAACGCCCGTTGGACGACGATTGCGATGTGCGCGGGGGAAAGTTGCGCTGGATCAAAATATCGCATCGTCATGTCCGCGGTACGGCGCGAAATAACAATTAAACAAAGCGTCGATGCGCCGGTCGTGCCGCCGAAATAAGGTATTGGGTTTAATAGGATTGTCATCCCGAGCGAGGCGTGACACGGGATTCATAGCAATAAGGTGTTAGGTGTTGGGTATTGCTTGTGTCATCCCGAACGAATGTGAGGGATCGCCGGATATAAGGTTTTTTTCATATACGAGTTATATATTTGGCGATTCCTCCTCGGCGCTATCGCGCCTCGTTCGGAATGACAATTGTGTATGGTTTCAAAAGGATTGTCATCCCGAACGAATGTGAAGGATCGCCACACATAAACCCTTTGCGGTCGGATTTAATGTATAGTCATTCGAATTTAAAATTAGACAATATCATCTTTATTGAAACACAGCAATTTACCCCCACCAAGACAAGCCCCACTAGGCTAAACTATGCCGCGCTTAGATTTTGCTGGTGGGGGTGCATCCTATCCTGTCTCAGTTCATAATGAGAATGACTATATTTGGCGATTCCTCCTCGGCGCTATCGCGCCTCGTTCGGAATGACATCATGGGGAATTTTGATTTATAATCACTATAAATAGAAATAAAATATCGGTTCACAATCATACAAATTTACCCGTCATTAACCATTTATTCACAATTTCGTGATTACAATGTGATTATTATCGGCAAAATAGTCACGCATATGTTATATTTATTGGGTGTGGGGTGAATAAAATTAACCATGACACATAAATTTGCGAGATTGATTGCGATATTACAAACGGCCTTTAACCCTAACTTTTACGGAGATGACATATGAAAAAACCCATTAACCGCCAATCCGGTTTTGCGATTGGCACAATTTTGCTGGCGGTCGTGTTGATTGCCGCTATCGTATCGGCGATTGCGATTGCCAGCCGTGGTACACAGTCACAAGGTGGCCGCGAACAAGCACGGGTTAATGCCACTACACTCGTACAGCAAGGAATTAACTTAAAGCAAGGTTTTGATCGAATGATTGCAACAACCTTGAATGATGCTGTAAATAGAAATACTATCAGCTTAACTGTTGATGCAAACGGAATTAACGCAGGAACGGCTGTTTGTAACACAAATAACGCAGCGGGTCGTGCAAACTCTGTATGTTTATATGATAATCCAAACGGTGGTGCGGCAGAACAGAATCCCCCGGCGAATGCCTTTGCAGCCGGTGGTCCAACAGATGCACGCTACAAATTAAGACACAATGTCACATTGTTTAATTTGGGTACTGGTGCGGGTCATTCGGTTATTTATGCTGGGAACGTTTCTCTTCCTGTGTGCCGTCAAATTAATGCACTTTCTAATGGCCTGGCTGTTAACGCAAATCCTCCATTCCGTACACCTGCTCTGTTTACAATAGACAACTCTGCTGCCGGAGGTGAAATAGGAGCCACTGGTAATGCGACTATCGCCGCTGCAGCGGGTGATGCAATGCAGGGATGGACAGAAGGTTGCTTTCTATCTGCGGCGGCCGCTCCTGCCAACGAAGCAGGATACGTAGCAGCAGCGCCATATATCTACTTCCGTGTTGTGTTTACTAACTAATTTTATACTTATTCTAGACGGCCAGGGCGTTAAAACCCTGGCCGTTTTTATTTTGTCTGCTGGAAGGGGCATAATCGCTGTAACCCCTTGTATTTCCGCACGGTAAATTCAAATCTGTGTTAAGATATCGTTAACAGAACCATGATACGGTAGGGGATGGGGACGTGTGTAATACTATGTTTGAATTCCAATCGATAGAAACAAAAAACCTAAATCCAAACCGCCAATCCGGATTCGGCGCGTTTGCGTATATTTTGATGTCCATCGCCTTGCTTGCGGCATTGACATCGGCATTGTCGCTGATCGGCCGCAACAACACCAACGCGGCGAATAATGACATCCAAATTTCCAAAATCTATGGCCAGGCATCGAAAATCCGCGCCGATATTTTATTATGCATGACCGAAACCCAATCGCAAAATTCCGGTACTGGCCCTACCGCTTACCGGCGCTTTCCGGGGTGCAGCGCCAATGCCAATGGCGGATCATCGTCCAATGGAACATATACGGCACCCGGTTTTTGTTCGAACGCATCATCGACGGTCAACGACATCATCGCCAATGCCCGGAACTTGCGCTGTTTGACGCCAAGCTCGCCATCAGTGTGGGACAATACCGAGGGCAATTTCTTTCCCGATAAAATCACCGGATATGAAGAATGGAAATATGTGGTGAAAGCATCCAATCCTTATCAAGGCGTTTCATTGATGATCACGGCGGAAAACCGGGCATCCAGCGCCGATATCAATTTCGTCCTGCAACGCGTGCGCGATCGGTTCGGCCCGAACGAGGCGCAATTGTTAACCCGCGCCGTGGGCGCACCGGGCGATAATGTGGATATGTCCGGCGTTACCGTGTGCGATCAGACCACCACCAATTGCAATACTTTGCAAGTCAGATTGGCAAGGTAGGCAGGGCATGCAAAAAAAATCCCGCCGCAGTGACAATATCCGATCCGGATTTATGGTCATGTCCATGTTATTGGCGTTTGTGGCGTTGTTTGCATTCGCAAGCTTGATCATGGGACAACAAGCGCGCGAGGATTTATCGATCGCCGATGAACGCAAGCAAATTTCCGGCGTGATTCAACAAATCGACGTGATCCGCAATTTGGTGCGCCAATGCGCCGGCAAAATGCGGCAAGCGGCGATGGTGGAAACATCGCCCAGCGACCCTCAACCTTATCCGAATTACCCGGGATGCGTTGCCACATCGAATGCCGGGATCACCAGCAGCCAGTTTTGCGGTTATATTAACCCGGCGCTGCCGAACGATTTGAACGCCGTGGTTGAGGCCATCAAATGCCCGTTATCCAGCGATTCGGCGCAAAACCGGTATTTATTCGATCCGGAACAATCGATATTCAATCTGTCGCCAATCAGCGGATTTGGCAGCTGGGTCTATGTCAAATCGCCCGGGCTTGGGGTATATATTCAAATCAAATCGACACCCAACAACCCTGCCTTTGCCGAGGTGTTAAGCCAAGTGACGGCGCGTTACAACGGCAACGAGCTGACCAACGAAACTTTTGCGGCAAACAACGCCGACACCATCGGTGTGTTCATTTACCGCGATCCGGCTTCGTTTCCGAATGCCGCAAGACCGCCCGCGCCGGGGCAATAGCCCGTTTTCTATAAACCATTCCATAAAAAATCTGTTGATGGCTTGAATTCCGGGATGTTTTTGCGCCCTGGATGTGGTATGAGCAAAAGGGTATTGTTCGACAAGGAGTGCTATCGGCCGCATGCATGAAAAATTATTTTCTGTAACTTCTTTCGCCCGCCGGAACGCATGGCTTTTGGTTTTGGCCATGCTGTTTACGCTTTCTGCTTGCGGCGACGACAAACCGGCCGAGGCGCCGCCCCCGCCGCAGCAACCGGCGAATGCCGCCGTGCCAAACGCGCCGATCGGGCCCGCAGTTATCCAAGCATTGAAACCGGCGAAAATGGTGGTGCGCCCATCCAGCATTCGCTTGGGTCCGCTATTGCCCGGCAATAGCGAAACCAAAACCATAACGGTTGCCAATGAAGGCGAAGAAATCCTGACCATTCGGGAAATCCGGTTGAATGCAGATCCAGCCGAACTTAGCGTTTCTGGAACATGCATGGAATCGCCCAAGGTTTTGGGGAAAAGCGAATCATGTGAAATCAATATTTTATTCGTTCCCATCCAAGCCGGCGGCGAAAGTTCTGGCGAAGCGGTGATCACCCCCGATGGCGATAACCCACCGGCGTTTGTGTCGATTGTCGCGGTCAAGGCTGTGCCGCCGCCTGCTCCTGCCGCACCCGCGCCGGAAGTGTATGCGCCATCCCCCGCGCTTGAAAACGCGGTCAATCTTTACCGCCAACGGCGCGGCGGCCGCATGGTGGTATTGGATAGCGAATTGCAAGCCGGCCCCGGCGACATCATTACCAGGGATCAAGATTACACGCCGATCGGGTTTGCGCCGACGATTTCAACCTTGCCGGTTAACCGCGACCGGTTGATCACCGCCGATAAATATATTCCCGCCGTGCTTGAAAACACCATCAATTCGCAATTGTCCGGCGGCCGGATCGTCGGCGTGGTTGAAACCCATGTTTATGGCGGCGATGGGCGATATGTGCTTATCCCTGCGGGAAGCCGCGCGATTGGCGTTTATGAATCGCTTGGCCGTCAGGGCGACACAAGGTTGAAGGCCAGTTTCGTGCGCGTGATGCGCCCCGATGGCGCCGCGATCGCGATCGAAGGCGATCCCGCCGCCGATCCGATGGGGCGTTTGGGGTTGATCGGCGATGTCGACAACCGCTATTTCGACCGTTTTGCGGGCCCATTGTTGATCAGTTTGATCAACGCGATCGGCACTTATGCAACTTCGCCCGATACATTTATCAGAACTGATGGCAGCGGCAATACATCCACCACGCAAAGTTTAAAGCCGGAACAGCAAGCATATCAAAATTTCGCCAATGATTTGTCGTTTGTCTCGCAACGTTTGGTCGAAGAAAATTTGAATCTTGCGCCGATTATCACCGTTCCCGGCGGCACGCGGTTTTACATCATGCCGACGCGCGATATTATGTTGCAGGGATTCAATCTTGTCACGGCACCGGGCGCAAGACCGGACGATCAATCGCAACAACTGGCCGCGAATGGCGCCGCTGGCGGCAATCAATCGACACCGGGCGGCAATCAGCCGTTTACCACTGTTCCCAATGACACGCCGGCACCGCCTGCGCCGACGCGGCGCGCGCAGCCCGGCTTTGCGCAATAAATGACCCATGACCGGTCTTGGCAATGAACTGTTATTTCAAGCCTTAAAACCGCTCGCAGCTTACTACGAGCGGCCGGCGATCGAAGAAGTCGCCATCAACCGCCCGAATGAAATTTGGATTAAAACTGGCGCTGGCTGGCAATCCGAAGTTGCTCCGGAAATTACCTATAAATATGTTTTGGCGTTGTGCCGGCTTTTGGCCAATATCACCGAACAAGATTTCGACCGCGACCGCGTGCCGATTTTATCGGGCACTTTGCCAGGCGGGCATCGTTTCCAGGCCATCATCGGCCCCAATGTGCGTTATGAAATCGCCGATACGCACGGCATGGCGGTGTGTATCCGCTGTTTTAAAAAGGAAAAACGGTTTTCGCTTGCCGATTACATGCTGCGCCCGGGCGAGGAATTGTCCGAAATGCACACCAATTCGGTCAAGCGCCGCAAATACGCCGAAACGCCGTATGAAGATTTGATCGGCGCGGTCGAACATGGCGAGGCGGTGTTGATTTCCGGTGCTACATCGACCGGCAAGACCACGTTTTTAAACGCTCTGGTGGAATTCATCCCGCCCAACCGCCGCATCATTACGGTCGAAGACACGCGCGAGGTTTTGTTGCCGCAAATCAACCGCGTGCATTTAATCGTATCGCGCACATCCTCCGCAAACCAAGTCAGTTACAGCCATATTTTGGACAGCGTGGTGCGGCTTACGCCCGATGCGATCATTTGCGGCGAAATTTCGGTTGGCAATGTCAAAAGCATTTACCGCTTGATGACCACCGGCCATTCCAATTTTTTCGCGACCATCCATGCGGATTCCCCGCAAATGGCGATCAAGGCGTTTTGGCAAAATTTGACGCAAAACGACATCAACATGGATCCCAAGGCGGCGATTGAAATCATTTCCATGGCGTTTGGGCGGATCGTGCAAATCGACCGTTCGTCGGGCCAGCGCATCATCACCGGCGTCGAAGTCCCCGACATGGTCGAAGAAGTTTTACGGGATGTTTTGCGGTAGTATTTTCGTGCGTATAGCGGGATGAAGAATTGAAGCAATATAACTGTCATACTGAGCGAAGCGAAGGCGTATTCGCAATCCGGTTCGCTTGACACCAATAGTGTATTGTTCTACCCTTAACGTATCGATAAATTTTTTATTTGGAAATATAGTTTGAAGGTAGAAATGACTGAAACGCATAAAACGCCAATATTACTGTGCGGACGTCATAGTCCCCCAATATTGATGCCTTTGGCTTTTGCGGCGTTAATTTGTGGCACGATGATCCCTATGCTTGCTGGGCATGTTGGAATTACGAGCTATATCGGTTCTGGATTTATTGGCGCAGCTCTGGGCGCAGTATTGGGTGCCAATATCCTTCGTTTGGCGCTCGCGCCTCTCGCCTGGGTCAGAGGTGGCAGGACGGCTGCGGTGCAATGCTGGGATTATTATTCTTTTTCGTATCATATGGATTCTTTGTTTCCAAATATGGGTGTGGAACTCCAGAAGCCGACGCCGGCGTCGCCGGAATCAAAGCGGATGGATTCTTCGGAAAGAGTTATAACCGCATTGACGATTTTGATGATGGTTGGAGCAACTGCCGGGGCGGCTTCTAGTGTTGTGGGTGTAAACTTTTTGCAAGATTATATCGTGCGGAATCGTCAGGTTGATACGAATAAACCCGGGGATTCAGTATTGCCTCTGGCTTCGAAACCCAAAGAATCAGTTTTCTTATTTTATCGCCAATCTCAACGCGACGCGCGCGGCTAGAAATTCTAACTCACCGCGCCGATCACATCCTTGTAATCCAATTCGCCATCGCTGACCAATATCAATCCATGTTGCAACATGGTGCGCATGTTTTTCTCGCGGGCGATTTTATTGAGCGCGCTTAAATTCGGGTTAGCGATAATCACATCGCGCACGTCGTCGTCGACGATCAGCAACTCGCCGACCGGAAGACGCCCTTTATACCCAGTCTCGGCGCAAGCGTCGCAGCCGGCGGGGATATAGATTTCCTTTGGAATTTTTTGCGCTTGGAATTTGGCCATTTCCCTGATCATGTCTTCCGACGGCTTGGCCGGTTTTTTGCATTTGGGGCAAAGTTTGCGGATCAGACGTTGCGCATACGCCGCGGTCATGCTGTTGCTGACATCGATTGCGGGGACACCCATATTGATCAGGCGCAGGATGCTTGAAACCGCGCTGTTGGTATGCAATGTGGTCAATACCAAATGCCCGGTCATGCTGGCTTCGATTGCGATTTCTGCCGCGTCTATTTCGCGGCACTCGCCGATCAAAATGACATCGGGATCGTGGCGTAAGACGCCGCGCAGGACATTGGCATAAGTCACGTTAAACCGTGTGTCCATTTTTATTTGGCTTAGTCCGGTGACTTTGTATTCGACCGGGTCTTCGACCGTGACGATTTTCAACGTTCCATCATTGATTTCTTGAATCGCCGCGTAAAGCGTCGACGTTTTCCCGGAACCCGTCGGCCCCGTGACCAAAATCAAACCCATGGATTTATTGACGCAGAATTTCAAACCTTCGCGAATGGTGTCGTCGAAATTCAATTCGCTTAGCCCGAAAGATTCCGGCGACGATCCCAAAATACGTATAACCAGATCGTCTGATCCGGCGGTTGGAAGCACGCTTAATCGCATGACAATTTTTTGCCCACCGTGATCGAATTCGAATCGGCCTTCGCCGGTGCGGCCGCTATGTTCCGGATCAAGCCCGCCGATGAATTTGACGCGGCGGACAATTAACAGCATCCGATCAAGCGGCAACCTGGCCCATTCGCGCATCGCGCCTTCGATGCGGACGCGAATAATGCCTTCAAGCCCGCGATTTTCGATGTGTATATCCGACACCTTGGATGTCAAGGCGCGCGCCATGATGTGATCCAGGTAATCTTTGGCTGTCGCAAATCCGTCCATGAACATGGTTTTGTCCTATCCTTGTGCTAACATACTGTAATACCCAGTATTTTTGTTTACTTTTTCGGTCGTTTGAATTAAGAATTTTTTATATAGATGTGTTATTATAGGCTACAAAAAAATTAATTGTTAAAAATCTAGTGCTTAAGGGGTTATCGGCGTGAGCAAGTCGATTGTTTTTACCAAAGAAAAAGACAAAGCCATCCGTTGGGTGCAACGATCCGTTTTATGGTCGTTTGTGGTGTTGTTTGTCACCCTGCCTTTGGGATATCCGATTGAGATGATCATAAACCAAGGCTTTAACAAACAAATGGTCAACTGGTTGTTGCACGATTATTTGGGCAATTTATTTGCCCAGACCCAGGATGGACGCGGATTTTTTTGGGTGCAGGAATACAAAAAATGGGTTTCCGAGGTAACGCGGCAGACCTCCTTCCCGCCGATCGGCTTTATAACTCCGTTTATGCTTTTTTTGGGTGTGTTGTTTACCGGTATAGGTTCCAATCCCTATCCATTCAATCCCATGCACAAAGGCGGCGCGCGCAAAGCACGCGACGAAGATGTGAAGGAAATGGGCTTGTTTGACGGTTGGATAATGGTTTTGGGCATGCGCTCGAAACGGTTTTTGATGTTCTCGGAAACATTGTCGGCTTTGTGCGTGGCGCCGCCCGGTACCGGTAAAACCGTCGGCGTGGTTATCCCAACCATATTCACTTGCGATAACGTATCTATGGTAATTAATGACGTAAAGCCTGAATTGGCGGATTTGACGTCGGGTTATCGTTCGAGATTCAGCACCTGCTTGCGCCTGGAATGGGCGGCATCCGACAAGCCGGAAGAAGGCTTGTTCTATCCGCGCTGGAATCCGCTTTCGCCGAAATCCATTCCCGAAATGGGCCCGAACCGCGATTTGTACATCGACCGTTTGGTGAACGTGATTGTTGAAGAACCTAAGGGCGACGCCGATCCGCACTGGACAAAAAAAGGCCGCGCGACCTTGTCCGGTTTTATCCATTTTCTGGTTTCTAAATGCGAACACGGCAATTACGATTCGATTCCGGAGCAATGGTACGGCGAAGAAGCGTGCTTGCCGATGCTGCTCGACTGGATTACCGAGGCGACATTGGCTGCGCAAGACGAAATCGAACGTTTGCGCCAAGAAGACCCCAACGCCGCATTGTTCGCCGATCCGATTAAAAATTATTTGATCCAGGCGGTCAAGGAAGCGCGGCAAAACGGGTATTCCCCGCGCTGCGTGTTGGAATTGACGCAATTGGCGAACACGCCGGATAAAGAACGCGGGTCGATTTTATCGACTATGGATGCGGGATTGAATATTTTCAAAAATGCCGCGGTGCGGGCGCGCACCTGCAAAAGCGATTTTGGATTTATCGATGTGCGCGGTATGCGCGATCCGGTCGACGGCAAAATGAAGCCGCTGACCTTGTATTTATGCGTCAACCAAGAAGACGCAAAGGCGCTTGGCGTCATCACCGGATTGTTGGTTGAAACCCTCTCGGCTTATTTGGTTGCGCATCGGCCCGGCGGGAAAACCCGGCGCGGCGACGAAGTGGGGCCGTTCCCGGTCATGTTCGTGTTGGATGAATTCCCGCAAATGCCGAAATTGCAAGCATTGATCGATGGGCCTGCGGTCGGTCGCGGTCAAAAAGTATCCTACCTGATGATCGGCCAAGATTTGGGTCAGGTCGCGGCGGTTTATGGCAAGGATCAAACCGAAACCATTATTTCGACTACGGCTGCAAAAATCATACTGCCGCTTAACAATGAAAACACCGCCGACCGGTTTTCCAAAATGATTGGCGGTTCGACCGATCGCGATTGGTCGGACAGCCGCACCGAAGGTTTATCGAAAAACGCCAACCCCTTTGCGGTACAGCGCAGCTTTACCTGGGTCAACCAGCCGCTATACGGGATCAACGATTTCATGACGCAACCCAAAGGTACGCATGTGTTGTTGTATCAGAATTATTCGCGTTTCCCGATCGTTTGCGACACGCCTTATTATTTTAAGCATCCGAAATTCAAGCATTTGGTCAATCCGGAAAATGGCGGCAAATATCCACCCGCCCCGCCAATGCCGCAATGGATGGTTGAAAAACGCTTGAAAGAAGAAGGCTATATCGAAGTCCCGCAAGAACAAATCGAAGCCGCCGAATAATTTCTTATCCATCAATCCCCGCATAGTTTTCCCATGACCCGTATTTTATTCGTCGGCAATTTTGCGCAAAAGATTCCCGGCGGATTTTATTACAATGTCGATCATAAAATCCAAAATGGCTTGATCCGATCGGGGTATTGCGTTTTGACATTCTCCGATCGGGACCAAGCGCGGTTGTCCAATATATTCGGCAATCGCAAATTAGGCGTTTCCGGCGCCAATAAGAAGTTTCTATCGACCGTCGATAATTTTCAACCGGACATGATTTTATTGGGGCATGCCAATATTATCCGCAATGAATCGCTTACGGCGGCACGCAAACTGGTTGCCGGATTGCGCATTGGCATGTTCAATGTCGACAGCCTTGCCTTTGATGGCCATACGGATAACGTAAAGCATCTTTTGCACCGCGCCGACTGTGTGGACGCGCTATTCATCACCACTGGCGGCGATTTGTTAAAACAATTTGTGCGTCACAACAATATCGTCGGTTACATCCCGAATCCGGTAGATCCGTCGATTGAAATTTTAAAAAATTATGCATCGGCCGATTTGCCGGTCGATATGATTTTTTGCGTTGGCGGCATCGAAAATGAAACTGATCAAAGATACATTATCGCCAACCGATTGCGTGCGGGCTTGCCGGATGTGAGGTTAAAATTTCATGGTTTGTTTGGCGCACCGCCGGCGTTCGGTATGAAATATATACAAGCGCTGGCGCAATCAAAAATGGGTTTGAATTTTAGCCGTCCGAACGACGCGTATCTCTATGCGTCGGATCGGATGGCACATTTGCTTGGCAATGGGCTGTTAACGCTGACCCCAGCCGCATCGGGATTCCAAAAATTTTTCAGCGATCAAGAAATGGCGTTTTATAAAGATGAAGAAGATTTGATCCGCGTAATTCGGATTTTTAAGGGTGATGATGCGCTACGCCGCGCGGTTGCAAAGGCTGGTGCGATAAGGTCGCATAAGTATTTTACCGGAGATTTGGTGGCAAAATATATGGTAGAGCAGTGTTTGAATCAAAAGCCGAGCCAGGATTATCTATGGCAAGATGAAATTCTAGGTGCTTAGAAACTCGTGCCGGCTTCGGCCAATTGTTTGCCATTGGCGCGAGTTTGATTTTTCTTGCGCAATTCCCATGCGGCCATAACGGCAGCTTTGCGTGCGGCATCGATTTCCGCGATCGTCATTCCGGGTCGTATAACCGGCGACGCCAGATTGGTTGGCAGCGGTTTTTTGTTCAACGACTGTAAGTTGGCCAATACTTTTTTCTTGTACTTATCGTGAAATTCCGGTGTGGCGGAATGGTAGTTGCCAATTGCGGTGGGCCAAGATTGGCTGTCGTTATAAAGCGCCTTCAGATAACGTGCGGCATATCGGACATTGGTCATCGGGTCAAACGCATGTTCCAAACTTTGGAATGCGGATTTATGATGGTGTAAATTAATTTGCATACAACCGACGTCGATCGATTTAACCCCGCGCGACTGTAACTGGCGGACAAAATTAATGGCTTGCTGTTTTGTATCAAAAAACGATCCTTGACCTTCGGCATTGACCGTCCATGGCCAGGCAGAAAATACCTTGTTTTTAGGGTCGCGCCTGCCGGATTCTACATGGGATATGGCGCGCAATACATTCTGAGGGATAAAAGATGCTGATTCTTCTTGTGTAATGGCCGACTTGCATAATTCGCTGTTATTTGAATCACTTAGCGCATGCGCAGACAATGGCATGCAGATAATGCACAGTCCAATCAATCTCGAATAAAATCCCCAAATACGCTTATTCATGGCATTCCTTTACCATGTCATAAAGCAAGTATCGTACCAACGAGATATGTGGTGTTTGCTAGAGCCTTACTCTTAAAGTCTATTCGGCGGCCATCGGCATAGGCGCGGTCGTTTCGGTATGGAGAGAGGCGATAATTTGAAACGACGATTGCAAGCGTTTTTGGGTTTCGTTGAAGGCAGAGTTTTTGGTAAAATTTTTTTCATCCAAATATAATTTACGGTTTATTTCGATCTGAATGGTTTCTACGCTGCGTTTTGGTTTCCCATAATTTCTTGTAATAAAGCCGCCGGCGAATGGGTCGTTGCGCTTAACGCTGAACCCATTGTTTTGGAATGCTTGTTCTATGTAACCAATGGTTGCATCGTGGCATGTTTCGCCAAACCTGTTGCCTAAGATAATGTCATGGCTGATATCTTTATTTTCTATCAATGGGGCGGCTAAATCTGGCATCGAATGGCAATCAATAACCAAACAGCGGCCAAATACGTTAATTCGAGAATCTATAAGATTTCTTAATGTACGGTGGAAAGGCCGGTAAACGTTGTCGATGCGGCGTAAAATATCAACAAAGGCGATTTTTTCGGAATAGATTTCCCGGGATTCGACAAGCCGCGGTATCGACCCAAGACCCATTTTAATGCGAGAAGTATCATTGGGCATAATCGGCAGCGGGGATTTAAACATTTCTGGATCCAACTCCATCGCATCCCGATTGACATCGATATATGCGCGGGCGTAATTCAAAGATATAAATGCAATCCCCAATTGTGGGCAGAATGCCGCCAATTCGTCTACATAGCAGTCTTCCAATTTCCGCAATTGGTCTAATGGGATTTGACATTGCTTTAGAAATTCGTCCGGATAGAAACGGCCAGAATGCGCAGAAACCGCAATAATTGGTAATATAGAGCGTTCCGGCGCGTCGATGCGATAAACTTGCATGATGAATTATAGCTGTTTGTTGGGGTGTATACTAATTATCGGGAATTCGGTTTAAAAAATCTGCGCCTTATTGCAGATAGATCAAATTTTATGCATTTTAGTATAGTTGCTGCGATCAGGGAATGTGACATAACTATATGATTTATATTGATAATTTTCATCAATGGCCATGCGCAATAAATCCGCAGAAACAAATTGCCAAAAAAACCATATCGCTACCATTTGTTAACCACTATGGCTCTATTCTGAATAAAGAACAGCGCAACAATTCTGCGATTGATTTTAAAGATAGGATCAAACGCAACGTATGTAGGGAGACTTCACCAATGGCCAATATCATAATCGCCGAAGATGATATGCCGATGCGCGCCGTGATGGCGCGATTATTGGAAAATGCAGGGCATAAAGTTTGGCCGGTGTCCGATGGCTATGAAGCCGCCGACGCGCTAAAATCCAAAAAATGCGATTTGCTTTTAACCGATATCGTGATGCCGGGCTTGGATGGCATGAAGCTCGCCAAGCTGGCATGGAAAAACAATCCAGATGTCAAGGTCATGTTTGTTTCCGGATTCGCCCAAGTCGCGCGTCAGGATAAAGAATACCCCAAGGAAAAAGCCTGCCTGCTGTCCAAGCCATTCAATCTTCGCGAATTGGTCAGCGAAGTCAACCGCATTACCGGAACCGAAGCAATTCATCCGGATAAACCGGAGTCGCAAGCGGTGCCCGCAGAAAAAATTGTAGAGCTGAAATCCCAACGCAACAAGCGCCGCAAGCAACATTAAGTTTTTTATGCCTTAAGCCCAAAACTTTGGTAGGTTCGGTAGAGAAAATCAAAAAAAGGGCGGCTTTAAGCCGCCCTTTTAAATAATCTATTTTACGACGCAATCGAAAGCCCGGCGTCGTGGATCAAGGCTTGATCTGCGAGAGCATCATTGTTGGCGGTGGTCAGCAATTTCTCGCCGTAAAAAATCGAATTGGCGCCGGCCATCATGCATAAAATTTGCGCCTCGCGCGATAAATTGCTGCGTCCGGCGGACAGACGCACACGCGCCCTTGGCATCATAATGCGTGCGGTTGCGATCATGCGCACCAATTCCATCGGGTCGATCAACGGCCGATCGCCAAGCGGTGTGCCGGAAACCGGCACCAAGGCGTTGATCGGAACGCTTTCCGGATGCGGGTGCATAGTTGCCAAAATTTGCAACATGCTGGCGCGGTCGCGCACGCTTTCGCCCATGCCGATGATGCCGCCGCAACAGACGGTTATTCCGGCATTGCGCACATGTTGCAGCGTGTCCAGCCGCTCTTGGTAATTGCGGGTGGTGATAATTTGATCGTAAAATTCCGGACCGGTATCCAGGTTGTGATTATAGGCGGTAAGCCCCGCATCGGCCAAACGTTGTGCCTGGCCTTCGTTCAACATGCCAAGCGTGACGCAGGCTTCCATGCCAAGATCGCGCACGCCGCGCACCATTTCCAACACATCGTCGAATTCTTGGCCGTCGCGCACCTCACGCCATGCCGCACCCATGCAAAAACGGCTGGCGCCGGCTTGTTTGGCGGTGTTCGCCTTGGATAGGACGTCTTCGACATTCATCAACGGCTGTTTGGTCATGCCGACGGTTTTGGCATAATGCGCCGATTGCGGGCAATACGCGCAATTTTCCGGGCAACCGCCGGTTTTAATCGACAAAAGACTGGCCAATTGAATGGAATCGTCCTGATATTTACGGTGTATGGATTGTGCGCGGTAAACCAAATCCAATAATGGCGATTGCAATAACGATTCCGCATCATCACACGACCAATCAAAACGGATATCCGCATTTTCCAGTGTTTGGTCGCTTGCGACCGCTGAGCTTCGATGGTTTTGACAACTCGACATTGCTTTGTCCTTTGGATGAATTCTTAGTCAAAAATTAAATATTATGCGGTAGACATTATCCGCTAAATTCGTAACAATACAGCGGGGAATATTATGGATACACCTTATAAAAATTTTACTCAAGACTTAAAAAACAAGGGCGAGAAGCGGGAATTAAAGCCATATTCGCCAAGCACTGCCGGGCAAATACGCCGCGGGGTCATGGATTATGTTAATTTTTCCTGCAATGATTATCTTAATCTATCGCGTTCACGCATATTGCGCATGCGGGCAATATCGTTCGCCCAACAATATGGCATGGGATCAACCGCATCGCGGTTGATGACCGGAAATTATGAAATCTACGAAGCCATAGAACAAAAAATGGCCGATGCCGTTGGCAAGCCGTCAGCGTTGGTTTTCAATAGCGGATATCAAGCCAACGCAACGATTTTATCGGCATTAATGGATCGTTCGGTGCTTGGCACGGATGCGGTGATGTTTTGCGATCGGTTTTGCCATCACAGCATTCTGCAAGCCGCCAAATTGTCGGACGCCGAAATGCAACGCTATCGCCATTTGGATTTAAACCATTTGGAAGATTTATTAAAAAAATCGCAGCAAAAAAATATTGCGCGGTTTATTGTCAGCGAGACATTGTTTGGCATGGATGGCGACCGTGCCGATATTCCAAACTTAATCGCCTTGGCAAAAAAATATAACGCTTTCTTGTATTTGGATGACGCGCATGCGGTGGGCGTGCTTGGCAAAAATGGATTCGGCTTGGCCGCCGATTATGCATCCGATATCGATTGCATCGTTGGCACGTTTGGCAAGGCTTTCGGTTCGGCGGGCGCTTATGTTGCTTGTAACCACGTTATCCGCGAATATCTTATCAATCGGTGCGGCGGGTTCATGTTTTCAACCGCCTTGCCGCCGGTGGTTTGGGGCGCGATCGATGCGGCGATCGAGGTCGTTCCAACCCTGACGCAAGATCGATCGAAAATCATCGCCAACGCTGATTATTTACGATCTGCGTTACGATCCAATAAATTCAATCTGGCCGCATCCGATGCGCAAATTGTGCCAATCATAGCTGGCGGTTCGTTTGAAGCGGTAAAAATGCAAAAAGATTTGGAAAGTCTTGGAATTTTATGCGTGGCTGTGCGCCCACCGACCGTGTCCAAAGATTCAGCCAGGTTGCGGATATCAATTACCGCCGCGCACAGCATTGCGCAAATTGATCAACTGATTGCGTCATTGTATCAAGTGATTGGCAATGATGCCTCAATCGGTCAAGATAACATTGCCGCATGATCCCATTCGTGTTTGTGCATGGGTGGGGATTTGACCCAAGATTCTGGCGCGCTTGGCTGGAACGATCAGCACTTCGAAAATCTTATTGCGTAGATTTGGGATATTTTCATGCCGCAACTGACGTCCCGGAATTATGCGACGACAGCTACATTTTGTTGGCGCATTCGGCGGGATTATTATGGGCATTGCAACATTTGCCCAAACCGCGCCGCATTGTTGCGATCAATTCATTTGCCAAATTTTGCAAGTCCGACGATTTTCCAAATGGGGTGCATGCGCACAATATAAAGAAAATGCGCGATCAGATAGCCCGGGATCCACAAAAACTGTTATATGATTTTTATAAAAGAATCGGCGGCGGGTATCAGTTAACCTCTCTACCCATTAATGTTTCTAGGCTGGAGCAGGATTTGCAAACTCTAGCGGTTTTTGACGGGCGTCCGGCATTAAAACGCTGGTTGTCTCCGGTTCTAGCCCTGGCCGCAGAAGACGACCCATTGATTAGAACCGCACATGCGGCGGCATTTATGGATGTTGGGGTTGAAATAGACTTGCGCATTGCCCCAAGCGGTGGTCATATTCTTCCTATCGCCCAATTAGATTGGTGCTTGCGTCAAGTTTCAGAAGTATTGCCATAATGTCGCCGCCGGATATCCATCAGAAAGTTCGCCGTAACTTTGGACAAAAAGCCGAGGTTTACGACTATTATGCCCAGGTGCAGCAACAGATCGTCGACCGTTTGGTGCGGCGCATACAGCATGTCGCCTTGCCGTTCGAACCGCGCATATTGGAAATCGGTTCTGGCACTGGGGTTTTGACTCGGCGCATGCAACAATTGTGGCCGCATGCGCGTTATGTAGTCAGCGACGCAAGTCATGATATGCTGTTGCAAGCGCGCAAGCAAATCAGCGGGCGAAGCCGCACGGCCTATGTTGTCATGGATGCCGCAAATTTGGCGGTCGACCAGAAATTCGATTTAATCGTATCAAGCATGATCCTGCATTGGTTGCCGCGCCCGGCAGAGACAATACGGCAGATCGTGCAGCAGCTGAATCCCGGTGGGATTTTTGCATTTTCCATGCTTACGGAATCGAGTTTTGAATTTTGGCGCATGGCTTGCGATAAAGCGGGCGCACCATGCGGGCTTTGGGATTACCCGAAATTCGACCAGATTCGTTCCATACCGGGTGTGCTTGCGATTCAAGAACGTATCCAGACATTTTACGATTGCGCCGAAGATTTCCTGCATAACTTGAAATCCATCGGTTCCGGGACGCCAAAGCCCGGATATAACCCGCAAAGCCCAACGCAATTGAAAGCCGTGCTTAAAATCGCCAATAAAATAAAACCGTTTGTGGTGAATTATCAGGTCGCGTTCGGCGCATCTCACGCAACAAGCGGTATTGCGGATTTGCCGAATGCCATGGCGACTTCGCCTATGCCGTTATAGGCTTTTTGCAATTCTGGTTCGGTGGTGCAATAGGGCGGCAGTATGTAAATCGAATTGCCGATCGGTCGGATCAACAATCCGCGGTTAAGAAAAAACAATTTCATATCCTGGCTTAATTTTCCGCCATAGGTTGCATCCACATCCAAATCCAATGCCGCAATTACGCCCATACAGCGTATATTTTTCACATTCGGGAATTGCGCTAAAGCGGTAAAATGAGATTTGTGATAGCCGGCGATGAGTGCAATCTTTGCCATGGTGTTTTCAGATTTGAATAGTGACAAGGAAGCATTGGCAGCAGCGCACGCGATGGGGTTGGCGGTAAATGAATGCCCATGTGCCAAGGCGCGGTCGAAATTTGCACCACGGAAAGCGTCGTATATTTTCTCACTCGAGATTGTCAGCGATAGCGGAATGAATCCGCCGGTCAGGCCTTTGGATAGGCACAAAATATCGGGTATCGCGCCGCATTGTTCATAGGCGCAAAACGTTCCGGTTCGGCCGAATCCGGTCATGACTTCATCAAAGATTGCCAACAATTCATGCTCGCGCGCCATTGCTATGACACTGCGGATAAACTCCGGACGGCATATGCGCATTCCCGCTGCCCCTTGAACCAGGGGTTCTATAATGACTGCCGCTAATTTTTCTGCGTTTTGATCCAATATACTTTTAAACCGATTTAAAGACGCCTGTTCTCGTTCTTCGACCGTTGTGTCGCCGATCCAAGTTTCGGGGAAGGGGATGGTTGTGACGTTGAACAATAATTCTTTGTATGATTCAAAAAATCCGCTTTTCCTGCCTACCGCCATGGCGCCGACAGTATCGCCATGATAGGCGCCGTCGAATGCGATAAATCCAGTTTTATCGGCGCGTCCCATGTTTTTCCAATAATGCATCGATTGCTTTAATGCTACTTCGACCGCGGTCGATCCATTGTCGCTGAAAAATACGCGATTTAGCTCTGACGGGTTATTTCGCTTGAGATGTTTGATAAGATTCTGCGCCAGTTCTATCGCCGGCGGATGGGTGAAATCGGCAAAAATCACTTGTTCCAATTCCATGGCTTGCGCGGCAATTGCTGATGCGATTTTAGGATGGGCATGGCCATGGATATTGACCCACCAGGATGAAATCATATCCAAATATTCCCGCCCTTCGGCGTCAAACAATTTATTCCCGGCTGCGCGGACGATGCATATTGGGTCAATCGAGCCTTCGGCCTGCGTGAAGGGATGCCAGATATGCCGACGATCAAGGTCAATATAATTTTTCATTGAAGAATCAAATGCGATTAAGCCGCAAGCTGTTTCAGATCGGATTCATTCCAGCGCGAAAACGGGATATGCGGTTTAATGTGCCGCAATTTGTCTGCGTCGATTTGATCCATATGCGGGATTTCCGCTAGAACCTTTACTTTGCCATAGGTTTCAATTGCTTCTTTGTTGTGCGGCATCAATACGCCGTTCATTACAACGCCTAAAAGCGGCAAGTTGCGCGCGCGTATGGCTTCGAGACTTAACAAGGTATGATTAATTGTACCCAATCTAGAACGCGCTACCAATATAATCGGCAAACCCAATTTGGCTATCAAGTCGATGACCAGAAATTTTTCATTAATAGGCACCAATAATCCTCCTGCACCTTCGGCAATGATCGGTCGCGGGGATTGCGGCAATTGAAACCGGTTTTGATCCAACGCAATGCCCATTCGTTTTGCGGCCTCATGCGGGGATAAAGGATCGATCAGTTCATAGGTAGACGGATGAAAATGATCTGAAGTCATGCCGGAAATTTGTTCTACGGTTTTAACGTCAACTTCTTTGGTTCCGGATTGTACCGGTTTCCAATAATCAGCACCCAGATGAATCATCAGCCAACTTGCAGCAACTGTTTTGCCTACATCGGTATCGGTCCCGGCGATAAAATAACCGCGTTTTAATGTGTTGAGCATTTTATGCCCTCCCTGTTTTCTTATAGAGTTTATTTTATCGGGATAAATGATTTTCGGCAAGGACATTAAGCCATTGAAATAACAGGATTGCTTTTGACGATGTGTACATTTGAATTGAGAAACCGTTCGACCGCAGATCGGTTTTCCGATATATGTTGTTTCCCGAATCTGGAATGGGTGCGTAGCTCAGCGGGCCAAAGGATTTGCGACTGGCAAATCCGTTAAAATAGGCTCGACCGCAGATCGGTTTTCCGATATATGTTGTTTCCCGAATCTGGAATGGGTGCGTAGCTCAGCGGGAGAGCACTTCCTTGACATGGAAGGGGTCACAGGTTCAATCCCTGTCGTACCCACCATTTTTTAAATTACCTCGATGTTATTCGACCAAACTGTGAATGTTTTGAAAAACCCGCGCATCCGCAATAGCGGTGCAATTGGTGCCATTTTTAAACGTCAGTCGGAAATGAATTTTTTTGCTCTGCCGCGGGCTACTGGTTTTTGATGGTGGGGTCAAATTTTTTATGAAACGGGTTAATCCGGATGGTTGTGATGTTAAATCTTTTGGATGCCATTCGGTTTCTGGAATGAATTCCAACCCCTCATCCAGTTTTTCAATTTTCGATATTGTTTCGCCAATGATCCAAGTTTCCGTCACCCATTTTATTTTTGGACGCTTTAACCAATTGCGATAATGTTTTGGGGTGCGCAATTCAATCGCCGGATTTTGACGAAGTCCGGTTAAAACAAATTCCGCGATTTGTTCGCCGTAATCGCCATCAATGATATGAATAAATCGGCTCATGACAATTTTGGATTATAGCAGTCTATGGCTAATTTCTGATTAATATATTATCGACCGGCTTTGCCCGCTGCCAACATCATTTGGGATGGTATAGTCGCCGTTCTAGGGAAATGACGGTGTAAGGTTGTGTGGCGATGCGGATCGCGGGATTCTTTTCGATGCACGCGGGAGAGATTTTCCGACGTATCAGCGGACGCGGATTTCGCAGTGCCCAATCGCGATTCTGCTTCGGCTGCAATGCGTTTTTCCATCGTTCCGGCAATTTCGGCGGCGCGTTTTTCAACCGGTGATGCGGCGTTACCAATATTCTGCAAACTCATGGCTTGTCCTGCTATTTCGGCCATGGTTGGAGCATTAGCCGTTTCAACGCCTTGGGCGATGTTAACAAATCTTTCTACTCCAGCTTTTTGCGCGGACGGTTGTGAGCTTTGTATTGTCGGCTTGGCGTTTTGCGTTAATACCGCGTTTCTAATATCGCGGCTTAGGATGTTTTTTCCCTCCACCGCGTTTAATTGTAACCACAACGACTGAAATGCCCTGAATTCCGAAATTCCTTGTCCGGGGTTGAGCCGTTGCATTTCGGCGGCTTTGATAGCAAGTTTTGATTCAATTTTTTTGCGCGTGGGGTTGTCGATCGACAAGGATTGAAAAAGTTTATAGTCGGATTGAATTTTTGAAACAGTATTTGGATTGGCTCTTTGCGCCTGCGTGGTATGGGCTTGCACCGGTTTGATACTTGGTTTGTAATATCGAATAGCAGGTTTTGCAGGCGGAGTTTTGGTTTTGAGAGGCAGGGACAATGAACCGCTAATGCGCGTCAGAAAATTGCGCGCGCTCGATTCCGCATCGCCGAGTTCTATAACGCCAAAATTGCGATTATGGGACAAAGTCACAGCCATACGATTTATTATAGCAGAAACATTACAAATCCGCCGTAAAACTTAACACTTGTATCTATATAAAATATATGATACGATAATAATATAACAATCCCGTGAAATTAGTTAATATTTACGTTTAATTTCAAACAGGGGGCAGGGTGATGGGTCAAAAAATTCTGCACAAAGCCGAGACTATACATACAATCGCCGAATATGCCGGCCTGATTGTTATGTTAAGTCAACAATTGCTGGATTCCGGTCGCGGAAGTTTTGAGATTTTCGGTGCTTCTGCAAAAGCCAAACAAGGTAAAAAATTCGATGTTGCGAGTTTGCGTTACGAGCGCGCCAAAAATAATCTATTGGATGCGATCGCATCCGTCCGGTTGGCCGATTTTCAAGACATCCCATTTTTTCTCTCGCATCTTGCTTTGCTCAATGTAAAGGCGCGAATGTCGCGCGAGAAAAGGCTGTCTCGCCGCAGCAAGGATCTATTGTCATCCGCCAATCATCAAGTGTTTATTTTCAATGTCGAAGATTTAATCGACCGCGCCACCAATCATAATTTTGATATTGCGCAATCCAAACGCGGATACCGTGGTGATCGCATCGATGTCATTTTGAAATTAAAATCGGTAATCGAGGAATATTTATCATCGCAAAAATCCCTGGGCGGCGATTTGCCGCCATTCCCCAACATGATAGCCGCGATGCAAATGACGCGTACCGCCCGCGAAGCGCGTGAACGGGGGGATATGAAAGAGGCTTTAAGGCTCGCCGGCTTAAGCGCGCAAAGCACTTATGCCATATTTGACGCAAAATATTTGCAAATAAAATTGCAAGGCATGGCGGCGGTGGACGATCCGATTTATCTGATCCTACATGACGGACAAATTATGTGGCATCAGGATCGAATGCGACTGAATATTAGGCCGCAAAAATTTACCTGGCCCCATACGCGGGCGCCGCAAGAAGTGATTTTAAAAAAATACTATATTCGCGAAATTCTAGAAATAGCCACGCGTGCTCAGGGCGATTTGCGCGTGCGTATTGAAAATGGGGCATGGTATCTTGATCTTTTGCCCAGCCAAAACAATGTCGCGGAGAGCATTCCGGACATTATTGCTATGCATGCTTCAGATCGTATGCCCAGCGCTAGAGCGGCTATGGGCATATAGTTTTTTGCAATCGTGCGTGATGCGTGCTAGCATTGCGCATGCTTGATTCAAGATTCAATTTAGATGGTAAATATGGATTAATTGTCGGCCTTGCCAACAATCATTCGATAGCGTTTGGCTGCTTCAAAGCTTGCATTAACGCTGGATCCAGTCTTGCGGTAACATACCAAAGCGAAAAATCTAAAGAATATGTCGATGCCGCTGTTGCGCCGTGGTTGTCTAGCAGGCAGTTGCAGGCACTGATGGTTTGCGATTTGAATGATGTAGAGCAAGTTCAGAAACTTTTTTTAGAGATACGGAATAAAATGCCGCGACTGGATTTTTTAATTCACTCGGTGGCTTTCGCGCCTGCCGCCGATTTGAAAGGCAGGGTCATTGATTGCAGCGCAAACGGTTTTTTAGAGGCCATGCGCGTGTCGTGTTATTCTTTAATCCAACTTTCCAAATATGCCGAGCCATTGATGACCGCTGGCGGTTCGATCGTAACCATGAGCTATTACGGCAGCGAGAAGGTGATCCCGAATTACAACATCATGGGTCCGGTAAAGGCGGCGTTGGAAGCCACAGTGCGCGAACTGGCCAGCGAATTGGGAAGTGCTAGAATCCGCGTTAACGCGATATCGCCTGGACCGATAAAAACTCGTGCGGCAGGTGGATTGCCTGACTTAGAGGGGCTAATGGCCGATGCAGTCGAAAAATCCCCCGGACACCGATTGGTAACCATTGACGAAGTGGGCGCGTTGGCGGCCTTTATGGTGTCGGATGCAGCGATGGCCATTACCGGCACTACCACCTATGTGGACGCAGGTTACCATATTATGGCTTAAAATTCCGCTTACTCTTTACTAAAGCTATGTATTTTATAGAGAATGGTCTAGGCTTGGGGCAGGTATAGCCTAGGATGCCATCCGTGTTGAAATTTCTCACGCCCATTATAAAATGGATCACGCCCCAGCGTGCGCTTTTGTCCGAGACTCCGTCGGATGAGGGTGTTGACACTAAAGTATGGGTTCAGAAACTCCAAGCCTGGTGGCAAGGCGTCGAGTACAACACGCCGTCGATTGAACCCAGGGTGGTTCAGAAAAATCAGGCCGCTTCCGGTCAAAAATCCCAACCAGCGGCTGCAACAAATAATCCCGAACCAGCTAATGCGAAACATATCGCGCCGGAGAATATGGATGCCTCGGATGACGCAGTTTGGCCGTCGATTCGATTGACTTTGGCCCAACAAATTTGGGGCGAAGGGTTTTGCATGGCTGGCGGGATGGATTACGTCTTGTCGCTGGCTAAACATTTTTCGCCGTTAGTCAAGGACATGATACTGCTGGATGCTAACCCGCAATTGGGCGGTGGAATGTTATGGATTTCCAAAAAATACGATCTGACCATACATGGATTCGAATCTTGTCAACCATTGTTGCGATCTGGCAAGGCCTATTTGGCCAGGATGGGTGCGCAAATTGTACCACTTCGTAACTACAATCCAGAAAAGTTTGAACTTGCCAAGGACTATTACGATTGCGTGCTTTTGCGCGAATTTTTATACCAGGTGGATAAAAAAGAGCTTTATTTGAATCAGATTTGCCAGTCTCTTAAAGATCGCGGGCAGATAATAATTACGGATTTGGTTAGGGTTAAATCGGGCGAACCTTCAAAGCGGCTGCAAGACTGGATCAATAATGAGCCTGGGACGGTTAAATTGTCCAATATTGAGACCACTCTGGCTGCATTGAAAGAACGTGGCGATATTGAAATTCGTGGCATAGACGACATATCGAGCCGATATGCGAAAGAAATCGTAACTGGCTGGAAAAGATATTTGAGCACCGTTATCGAACACGTCCCGCGACGCGAGTTTTTGCCATGGATTTTAAAAGAAGTAAAAATATGGGCGAAGCGCATCGAGATGATTCAATCCGGAGAATTGGCGGTTTTTCGAATCTATGCAAGGCGCAAGCCTATCTTAGAGCGTAAACCCAAGTAAATTCGATGCTTTTACGCATTTGAGAGCAGGCTTTAGGCCGGTAGTTTTTAGTTGACAGGCTCCGCGTAATGCATTAAAAACCTGCGTGATTTCAAATAGGCAGAGGTTGGGTTATGAAAATCGTTCGTTCATTAAAGACTATTAAAAACCGCGATAAGAATTGCCAGGTGGTGCGCCGCCGCGGCAAGGTTTACGTTATTAACAAGAAAAAACGCCGCTACAAGGCTCGTCAGGCTTAATAGCCGGATAGATACTCTCTAAATGCGCCAAAAATAAATTTTGGTGCATTTTTTATTGCCTGTAACAGCTATGCCCCGGCTATCCAATGCGGGCGATGCGCAAGATATTAGTCGACCCTGGAGTTCCAAACGGTACGCCGGCGGTGATGACGATACGATCGTTCTTTTTGGCAAATCCGGAATTCTTTGCGTGCTTAATGGCAATGTCGACCATGTGTTCGAAATCATTGACATCGTCAGCAGAGATCGCGTGAATACCCCATCCCAGCGATAATTTTCTTGCGGTTGCAAGATTGGTTGTCAATCCGATAATTGGCACGACCGGGCGTTGCCGCGCCGCGCGCCAGGTGGTTGAGCCTGAGGTGGTGTAAGTCACCACTGCGGATGCGGAAATTCTTTCGGCTACAATCGATGCAGCGGTGGTCATTGCATCCGATTCGGTATGTTCGGTTTCCGGATGTTCGGCATCCATGATTTGACGGTAGAGATTGTCGTTTTCGACTTTTTCTATAATCCGGTTCATCATTTGCACGGCTTCGATCGGATATTGGCCGCTTGCGGTTTCCGCCGACAGCATGACCGCATCCGATCCATCGAACACCGCGGTTGCGACATCGGACGCTTCGGCGCGCGTAGGGGTTGGCGATGCGATCATCGATTCCAGCATTTGGGTTGCGACAATAACCGGCTTTCCAACCTTGCGGCAGGCGCGGACGATGCGTTTTTGGATGCCGGGGACTTCTTCGGCGGCCATTTCCACGCCCAAATCGCCGCGTGCAACCATGACCGCATCGGTCAATTCAATCAGTCGATCCAAGCAATCGACTGCCTGGGGCTTTTCAATTTTAATCAATACCGCCGCTCGCCCGGAAATTAATTTTCTGGCTTCGGCGATATCTTCTGGACGCTGGACGAATGAAAGCGCGATATAGTCCACATTCATGTCTAAGGCGAATTGCAAATCCTCGCGGTCTTTTTTGGTCAACGCAGAGATAGGCAGCATTACACCAGGAACATTGACGCCCTTGCGTTCGGATAATTTGCCACCTACGACCACTTCGCAGTCGGCGAAGTCTTTTGCGAACTTCATTACGCGCAAGCGGATTTTACCGTCATCCAGCAATAAGTCGGTTTCTTTTTCCAGTGCGGCAAAAATTTCGGGGTGCGGCAGGCAAGCGCGATTTTCATCGCCCGGCGTCTTGTCCATGTCCAAACGGAACTTTGCGCCGTTTTCCAGAATAATCGAGCCGTTTTTAAATGTCCCAACGCGTAATTTCGGACCTTGTAAATCAGCCATCACGGAAATGACGCGGCCGGTTTCCAACTCCGCCTTGCGGATATTGTCATAGCGGATTTGATGATCGGCATGAGTGCCATGACTGAAATTCAGGCGGAAAACATCTGCGCCGGACTTTACCAGCTCGACAATCTTGTCCTTGGTGGATGAAGCAGGGCCGAGTGTGGCGACAATTTTGGTGTTCCTTTGGCGGCGCATAGAAGGCTTTCTGTGGATAGAATGGTTTATATTTAAGCGGAAAATTTTGATACATTTGTTATATCGGTAAAAAAAATCGCTTGCAATAACCGTTTATAAGCAAAAAACAAACAATAGGCAAAACATGCGCAACAGCAATAGCCATAAGCACAACCAGAATTCTATCGAAACCGCTAATTCAAACGATAAAAAACCAAGGCCTGGCGTAGTTGGGGGTGTTACCCCCGACCAGTTGAAACAATACATCGAACGGATTGAGAATTTAGAGCAAACCAAAGCCAATATCGCATCCGACGTGCACGAAGTTTACGTCGAAGCCAAAGGCAACGGGTTCGATACAAAAATAATTCGCCAGATCGTAAGATTGAGGAAAATGGATCCTGAACAACGTGCCGAGCAACAGGAATTGCTGGAACTTTACTTGCACGCGATTGGTATGGATTAAAAGACGTCCGCCAGTATGGCGGACGCTAATTTTTAACTAGCAAGGATTATAATCGGCTATGACGAATTGCGGATGCGTTCGATAAAGCCGTTGACTTCACCGGCTAGGTCTTTGGATTGTTTAAACAAGTCATTGGCCGCATGTAACACCTTGCCGGACGCCGTCCCCGAATCATTGGCCGCTTCGGTGACATTGACAATGTTGTTGGATACTTCCTTGGTTCCGCTGGACGCTTCTTGGACATTGCGCGCGATTTCTTGGGTTGCGGCAGTTTGCTCTTCAACCGCTGAGTGGATCGAGCGCGAGATTTCATCGATATCCTTAATCGTTGCGGTGATGCTTTTGATCACATCGGCAACATTTCCAGTCGACTGTTGGATGGCGGTGATGTGGCCGGAGATTTCTTCGGTGGCGCTTGCGGTTTGATTGGCAAGGTTTTTTACTTCGGCGGCAACTACGGCAAAGCCCTTACCCGCATCGCCTGCGCGTGCGGCCTCGATGGTTGCATTTAGCGCCAATAGATTGGTTTGATTGGCGATGTCGCTGATCAGTTTAAGCACTTCACCGATTTTGGCAGCGCCTTCGATCAGGTTGTTCATGATATTGGTGCTTTTATCCGCCTCAAGCGCCGCTTCGTTGGCAATGCGGGCGGAATCCACCACTTGGCGGCCAATTTCATTGATCGAACTTGACAGTTGCTCCGCAGCAGCAGCAACGGTTTGCACGTTGGTGGATGCCTCTTCCGATGCTGCGGCAACAACCGATGCTTGCTGGGTGGTTTTTTCTGCGCTTGAAGATAGTGTTTGCGCCAATATCTGTAAAGCGCTAGCTTCATTCGATACGCCTTCGACGATTTTTTTAACGGTGGATTCAAAACTGTCAGCCAAGGTTTTCATCGTTTGCCGTTTCTCTGCATCGGTCTTGTGACGCATGGATTCTTGCTCTGCGATTTGGCGGGCGCGGGCTTCCTCACGCTCTTTTTCGGCGCGCTTGCGCTCGGCTTCTTGTTCGGCTTGCAATTGCGATACGTGTATGACGTTATCGCGATAGTTCATGACACCCTTGGTCACCTGACCAATCTGGTCATCAACCGGGTAGGAGAGCGCGACCTTGGTGTCGCCGGCGGTGATTTTCTGCAAGGCAGTTGCGCAATTTTGCAGTGGATTGGTAATCGATTTTGCTAATAACAAAGTCAAGAAAGCCGAAATTAGCATCAGGGCGATAGAAACGCTTAGAACCAAATGCTTGGCGCTAACACCGCTTTCAACAGCCTTATCTTTATTACCAGTCTGAACTTTAAGGATTAAATCACTGACCGTGCCTTGTTTTTCTTCAAGATCGGAAAACAATTTTGAAAATTCCTCGAATTTTTTGTTGGCAGCGGCTGTGTCCTTGAATGCCAAATTGACCATTTCGGTGGCACCAGCGATGTATGCCTGCAATGCCGGCCCAATGGCCTCGATTGCTAAACGAATGTCGTCGGGAAGTTCAAGTTTTTTATTGTCTGCCAGTTTTTCTTGGAACAATTTCGAGTGCTCATCTAAATCCGCCAAGATGGATTTTCTATCTTGATCATTGGATTGATCGCCGGCGAGCAGCGCTGCTAAAACGTCGGCGCGTAAGGCATCATGCATCATGTCGCCGGTTGTGTGATTGAGCAGCGCCTCGGAAGACAGCAAGGAATGATCCAGCCCAAGGCTTAGATTGCTTAAACCAGTATAGCTTGTGTATGCCAGAATTGAGGTCGATACCAAGATGATTAATTGTAAGACAATGAAGCGAGTTTGCAATTTAAGCGCGTTAAACATATGGCTGTATTCTCCCAGGTAGGACAAGTTTAGGATTTATGGATGCGATAGCAGAAAAAACGAGAGATGATTCGACTAAAACTATATCACAAATCAATTGAATATAAACGATAATACGCGGATATGAACCAAGTAGCTATCGTATCTATGGCAGATAAAAAACAACCTATATTGCAAATTATAACTATAATTCTAGCAGTTTCAAAATGGGGGCGTTAATTTTCTTTGCCCCTTCAAGCTTAGTAAGCTCGATCAGAAAGGCGGCGCACAAAACTTGCGCCCCAATCGTTATCAGCATGTGAATTGCCGCCTGCATCGTGCCGCCGGTTGCCAAAACATCGTCGACCACGACAATTTTCTGCCCCTGTTTGATGATGTTTTTTTGAATTTCCAGCGACCCGTTGCCATATTCTAAATTGTAGTCATAGCGTAATGTTTCGCCGGGCAATTTGCCGATCTTTCGAATCATCACGAATCCGATTCCCAATTTCAATGCCAATGGCGCCGCCAATAAAAATCCGCGCGATTCTATGCCAACGATAATATCCGGTTTATAAGGGCGGATGCTATCCGCCAATTGATTGATGGCATATGTCCAGGCCACCCCATCCGCCAGCAAGGGCGAGATGTCGTAAAACAGAACTCCTGGTTTTGGGAAATCGGGGACTGTTGCGATAAAATCGTTCAGCTGCATCAGGGGATTTATAGCAAGATCTTTTGGCCGCACAAATAAAATTGTATTTTGCGGGAAGCAAAACTATTTTAACGAAATGATAGTTCCATAATCAAGTTATGGCTTTTGAATCCGGCTCGTTCATAAAAAGATATGCTCTCATCGCTGGGCCAAACAATAACTGTTTCAAGTCGCTTGTCTTGAACCCAGCTTTTTACAAAGTGTATTAATCTTGCTCCGATGCCTTGATTTCTTTGCGTTGGGATTGTGTAGGCGTTTGTTAAATATCCCCATGCAGGATTGTTCTGTATAGGACGCGGCAATGGATCGATGATAAAGAGACTCACCATGGAAAAAATTCTGCCGTTTTCTTCCGCTACAAAATGAAAGCAATGTGGGTTTTGCTGTGACCAGTTTCTGAAAATATTTCGAAATTCACTCTGGGTGATGGTTATGGTGCTTTCTTGCTCTTCTATGGAAGACCATCGCAAATCAGCTAATCTGTCTAAATCCTGTGGAGTGGCGAAACGATTATTCATTCTAAAAATAGTATTGATCCATGTTTAATAATGCCGCGCTTATATTGAGAGAGGATGTTG